>ERZ779896.9-NODE-9-length-291758-cov-13.254591_pt1 | contig 291758 bp, 251 predicted proteins | sample MGYA00511067_ERZ779896 | MGnify/ENA primary metagenome ERZ779896 (study PRJEB29588, sample SAMEA2161597) | human gut metagenome | biome: human gut; feature: human-associated habitat; material: faeces | place: Denmark | collected 2008/2010 ... | reverse complement strand
AGGAGAAGAAAGCAGAGATTGAATCCCGTCAGGCACTGAAAGAGGCTTACCGGTCTGCAGAAAATGCAAACCGTGCGAAAACAGAATTCCTTTCCAATATGTCCCACGATATCCGGACACCGATGAATGCCATTGTCGGCCTGACAGCAATTGCAGGAGCAAATATTGAGAGCCAGGACAGAGTCATTGAATGTCTCAGCAAAATTACAAAATCAAGCCGTCATCTGCTGGGGCTGATTAATGAAGTGCTGGATATGGCACGTATTGAAAGTGGAAAAATGACGCTGGCACAGGAGGATTTCAATCTGCCAGATCTGGTGGATAATCTTATAACACTCACAAAACCGGTGATTGATGAACATAAACACAATTTAGATATACACATTAATCACATTGAACATGAGAGTGTCTGTGGTGACAGCCTGAGAATCCAGCAGGTATTTGTGAATCTGATGAGTAATGCGATCAAGTATACACCGGATGGTGGGAATATTACTTTTTCCATAGAGGAAAAGCCAAACGGATTTTCGGAACTTGGATGCTATGAATTTACGATTGAGGATAATGGGATCGGTATGTCACCGGAATTCCAGAAAATCATGTTTGATCCTTTCAGCCGCGCAGATGACCATCGGACAACCAGAGTCCAGGGAACAGGTCTGGGAATGACAATCAGCAGAAATATTGTGAACCTGATGAATGGTAATATTAAAGTGGAAAGCACCTTACATAAGGGGACTAAAATTACAGTAACAATTTATCTGGAACTTCAGGAAAAAGAAAAAGAACAGGACAGAAATCTGATGAATCTACCTGTTCTGGTTGTGGATGATGATAAGATATGTTGTGAAAGTACAGTTGCCACATTGAAGGAGATTGGGATTACAGGCGAATGGGTTCTCTCCGGCAGAGAAGCCGTTGAGCGCTGTTATGCACATCATGAGCTAAAAAATGATTACTTTGCTGTTATTTTAGATTGGAAAATGCCGGATATGGACGGAATTGAAACAGCCAGACAGATCCGGAAACGGATAGGGAAAGAGATTACCATTATTGTACTGACATCTTATGAATTCAGTGAGATCGAAGAAGAAGCAAAGGCTGCAGGCGTAGATGCTTTTATTGCAAAACCGCTGTTCCGTTCCCGTTTGACGGCTACATTGCGGCAGTTTACTTCTGGCAGAAAAGAAAAAACAGCAAGAAATTATCTGGATGAGCTGTCTGAAGCAGATTACACAGGAAAAAGAATTCTGCTGGTCGAGGATAATGAGTTAAACAGAGAAATTGCTGTTGAAATTCTGCAGATGACCGGGGCGGAAGTGGAAACGGCAGAAAATGGAAAAATTGCAGTTGAAAAAGTAGAAGCTTCTCCGAAAGGCTTGTATGACCTTATTTTTATGGATATCCAAATGCCTGTCATGAATGGTTATGAGGCAACCGCAGCAATCAGGAGCCTTCCGGGTGAACAGGGAAAACTACCGATTGTTGCCATGACAGCAAATGCTTTTGCAGAAGATGTACAGCTGGCAAAAAATACAGGCATGAATGGACATATCGCGAAACCGCTGGATATGAATAAGCTGAATGATGTTCTGGAAAACTGGCTGTAATTGTTTCCCAATTATTGAATTAATGATTTTATCAGGAAAGAATGAGGAAAATACGAGGATGAAAAAGGCAAAACAATGTCTGACAGCATTACTGTCAGGTGTGCTTTTAGCAATTACTGTTTTGTCTGGCTGTGGACAATCTCAAAAAGCAGTATCTAAAAATGACGATCACCTTACCGTGTATCTGTGGGAAAATCGTTTAATGAAAAATATTGTACCCTATATAAATGAGCAGTTTCCAGATCAGGATATTGAGTTTATTACCGGTAACAATGATACCGATTTATATAGCTATTTTGAGGAACATGGTGAACTGCCGGATATCATAACCGTACGTCGATTTTCTGGAAAAGATGCACAGGATCTGGAGCCATATCTAATGGATTTTGCTTCTTATGACGTGGTTTCCAGGTATTACTCCTATGCATTGCAATATTACAAAAATTCAAAAAATGAGATTCAGTGGCTTCCTATCTGCGGTATACCGCAGACGATTATTGCCAACAAGACATTGTTTGAACAGTATGGAATCAAGATACCGAAAAACTATAAGGAATATGCACAGGCATGCCGGCAATTTTATGATAATGGTATAAAACCGTATTCCCTGGATCTTGCAGAAGACTGGTCTGCTCATGAGGTGATTCAGACAGGTGCAATTGGGGAATTCATGAGTCTGGATGGAATCGAATGGAGAAGCTCAGCTGAAAGTGCATCAGGGGATATCGCGTTTGATGATGCGTTATGGAAACGTATTTTTTCAGAAACCAATACATTTTTGAAGGACTCACATTTTACAAGTGATGATATCAGCGTCGATATTAATACTGCAACGCAGATGTTCCTTGAGGGAAAAGCAGCAATGTTTCATGGTTATCCGGCACTTATGCAGGAATTTCAGGAACAGATGGATGCAGAATTAACTCGTATACCGTTTTTTTCACAGATTTCGGATGAAGCTTTTATAAATATGACCCCTTCTCTGAATATTGCATTTAACAAAGAACTGGAAAAAGATCAGGAAAAACTGGACCTGGCATTCGATGTCCTGGAGTGTATGATTTCAAAAGAAGGACAAACATTGATCGCAGATGGAAAGGGTGTAATTTCATTAAATGTAGATGTTCCAAACATGATGGAAGATGTACCTGGCCTTGAAGATGAAATTAATAATAATTCTGTTTATATCCGATATTCTGCTCAAAAATCATTTGATGCCAGTCTTAAGGCTGTTCACGGATTATTGTCAGGGGAAATGGATGAAACACAGGCTTATGATGCTTTTCGCAGCACAATGAACAGTAAGGATTCAAAAGAAAAAAACACAATAAATTTTGAAAATGAATATACCATTTCGCTAAATGATAAAAACGGTCGTGATGCGGCATCTTCTATTTTAACTACGATTAAAGAAGAAAATGATGCTCAGCTGGCTTTGGCACCATATTATTATTTTACTTCCTCCATTTACAAAGGGGAGTGTACCTGCAGCCGGGTTGGTCTGATGACAGCAAAGAGTTTAGATACACCATTATACCTGGCAAAAATCAATGGCAAAGAGATTTATGAACTTGCGGAGAAATATCTTGCTGATTCTGATGAGAAATTCCATATAACCAATAAATATGAATTACCAATTGCATCCGGTATGAAAATAATCGTCAGGCAGGAGGAAAACGGATTCTCATTAAAGGACATAGAAGTAAATAAGAAAAAAATAGACAAAGACAAGGAGTGCTCTATTCTTCTTACAGAAACCACAATGTCTGTTTTGAAAAAAATAAATCCGGAATGTGAGATCAGGCAGCTTGGAAACACAACATTATCAAGTGCATGGACCGCAGCGATGGCAAACGGACAGCAGCCGTCAGCACCGGAAGATTATATAGAGGTTGAAAAATAAAAGTGGGAACAGAACAGGCGAAAACAAAAAGAAAAAAGATGATAGTACCATTGTTCTTTTTAATTCTTATCTTTTTAAACTTAATTTTTGTAAAGCTCCTTTTGAACAGGATGAACAGCTATATCGCAGAAAACGGGAAAAGCAGTATGGGAGCAGTTGTTGAACAGATACAGCAGACCTATGATCTGCAGGTGAATGGATACTACAGTCGGCTGCATATGCTTGAGGATTTTCTTACTCAAGAGGGAGTGAGATCTATTGAACTGGATAGAAACAAGAAGTTCTTTGAGGCATGGCAGAAAGAATCTGAAAGTACACTTATATTTCTCCAGGAAAATGGAAAGGCAATAACCACTGATGGAACAAAACTTCGGGTTGACATGCCAAGTAAACTTTTGTTGGATTTGAGGAACGGATATAATATTGGAAAATTGGTTTCTCTTGATTACAACCAGAAGAAAAAAGATGGTTATCTGGTTGCAATTCCATGTCAGGAATATACGATTAAGGGGGAAACTTATACGGCAATTGGAACCTTGTATGATCATTCAAAATTAGATTCCATGTTAAGTGTGAAAAGCTATAACGGGAATGCGTATCTGTTTATGCTGGATAACGACGGAAATATTACTTATACAAATCAGAAAGAAGATAAATTTTTCAGGAACTATTTCTTGTTAAAGCATTTAAAAGGAGATCAGGCTATCACTGAGGAAGAGGCTGATTCTCTTCAAAAAAAGCTGGATGGCAGAGAACAGGGGGTAGAACTTGTGGAAAGTGACAAACCTTACTATCTGGGATACTGTCCAATAGAAAATAATAACACCATGCTGATCTGTATTGTAGAAAAGAGTGTTGTAGATAATGTACTAAGAGATTATCAGAAAACAATAGTGTTTGAAACAATACTCATGGCAGGCTTTATACTTTTGCTTTTTGCCGGATTGTTCTACAGTATTTCCAGACGCAGTCTTGCTGAGCAAAAAGCTGAATACGAAAAAAGAAATAATGAGATTCAGACGCAGGCAATGAAGGAAATGGAGGAGTCCAATAAAAAACTGAAAAAAGCAAAGGACATTACAACGGAAGCCTTGCAGACTGCTGAAAATGCAAATAAGGCGAAAACAGATTTCCTGTCCAATATGTCACATGATATTCGTACACCAATGAATGCAATTATCGGCATGACATCATTGATCAGACATGATGCCGGTAATAAAGCGAAAGTAATAGAGTATGCAGATAAAATAGACATTTCATCACAGCATCTGTTAGGAATCATTAATGATGTTCTGGATATGAGCAAAATTGAGGCAGGAAAAACAGTTTTTAAGTATACCGATTTTTCCATCTTGGATTTTATTACAGAACTCAATACCATATTCCATTCACAGATAGACGAAAAAAATCAGACTCTTACAATCATAAAAGAAAACATCCGGCACGAGTGGGTGAACGGAGACCAGGTTCATCTGATGCAGATTTTCAGCAACTTGGTTTCTAATGCAGTGAAGTACACGCAGGAAGGTGGAAAAATTCAGTTTCTGGTAGAAGAATGTGAGACAAAGTCATCTGTCTACGCAAAGTACCGTTTCTTAGTCAGCGATAATGGCATGGGAATGTCGGCAGATTTCAAAGATACAATTTTTGATGCTTTTACTCGTGCTGAAAGTTCTATGACGAATAAGATACAGGGAACTGGTCTTGGAATGGCTATTACCAAAAATCTGGTTGAAGCAATGGGAGGCACCATTGATGTGGAGAGTGAACTGGGCCAGGGAAGCTGTTTTGAGGTTCTTATAGATCTGAGAATAGCAGAAGATAGATTTGTTTCTTCAGCAGAACAGGCAGAAAAGGATGAACCGGCTGGCAATGTCCTGAAAGGAATGAGGTTTCTGTGTGCAGAGGACAATGAGCTGAATGCAGAAATCCTGATGGAATTGTTAAAGATTGAGGGTGCAGAGTGTACAATCTGTGAAAATGGTAAAAGGGTCTTAGAGGCATTTGAGCAGTCTGCTCCGGGGGATTATGACATGATCCTGATGGATGTGCAGATGCCGGTTATGAATGGTTATGAGGCAACAAAAGCAATCCGAAGAAGCCCCCATGAACTGGCAAAGACAATTCCAATCATTGCTATGACCGCCAATGCGTTTTCTGAGGATATTCAGCATTCTCTGGCAGCTGGTATGAATGCCCATGTTTCAAAACCGATTGAGATGAAGGTACTGGAAAAGACGATCAGAAGCATAAAATCCGGCGGGGGGCACCGAAATGCAGCTCATTGAAAACTGACAAATAGATATGGAAAAGAGCTGATGAAAGAATCTGGCATTGCCAGAACTTTCAATCAGCTCTTTTTTATCATCAGTTCCCTCTTGACATTTTTTCATTTCCTGCTATACTTATCAAAGATAATTACTAAAGATAACTAAATTTCAAGAAGAAAGGACCATTTTCCATGACACAGGAAAAATTAAAGCAGTTCCTGGATGCGTGTTTTGATGCAAAGCGTCTGATCGAGAAGCTCCCGGACCTGCCGGACGGTATGAAGCCGCGGCAGGTGCATGTGCTGGATGCGGTGAATGAGATTCAGAAAAAGCAGGGCTTCTGCCGCGTCAGCGACATCAGCAGCTATATGAACACAACGCTGCCGAGCATCACCAAGCTGGTGCAGGAACTGGAGGAGAGAAATCTTCTCGTGAAACAGGCGGATGAAAAAGATAAGCGCGTGATCAACCTGATACTGACCGAAGAGGGAAAAGAGTTTGTGGAACTCCGCGTGATGCACTTTCACGGGGAATGGGCATCCCGCCTGCCAGATCTGGACGACGCGGTGGTGGACGAATTTGTGCATGCAATCACACGGATGCAGGAAACGATGCCGGGAATAAAAGGAGTGAAAAACAATGGCAAAAGAAAATAAGAAAGAAATATCGTTTGTAGAGGGACCGATTTTCCAGTCCCTGATCCGCTTTGCGCTGCCGGTGCTCGGCGCGCTGATTCTGCAGGCGGCTTACGGTGCGGTCGACCTTCTCGTGGTCGGCTGGTTCGGCGATGCGTCGAGTATTTCCGCTGTCGGAACCGGAAGCAACTTCATGCAGATGGTAACATTTATCATCACCAGCCTTGCGATGGGTTCGACCGTTATGATCGGCCAGCACATCGGCGAGGGCAAGCCGGATAAGGCCGGCAAAACCGTGGGAACCTCGATTGTTCTGTTCGCCATCATCGGTATCGCCATGACGGTGATTCTGGAGCTGTTCGCAGGTCCGATCGCCAATATTTTACAGGTCCCGGCGGAGTCTTTTGACAAAACCGTCCTCTACCTGCGGATCTGTTCCGGCGGTATTCTGATCATCATCGCGTACAACGTCATCAGCAGCGTGCTTCGCGGAATCGGTAATGCAAATCTGCCGCTTTTATTCGTCGGCATCGCCTGCGCAGCCAATATTGCCGGAGATCTGTTCTTCGTCGGTGTGCTGAAACTGGACGTTGCGGGAGCAGCGCTTGCGACGGTTCTGGCGCAGCTGATTTCTGTCATCGCTTCCATGGGTGTGTTGAAAAAAGGCAATCTGCCGATTGAATTCAAAAAAGAAGACTGCCGCATCGACCGCGACGAGCTGAAGAAAGTCCTGAACGTCGGTGTGCCGATCGCGCTGCAGGAGACGACCGTACAGATTTCCTTCCTTATGATCAACTCGATCATCAACGGCATGGGCCTGATGCCGTCCGCCGGATACGGTGTGGCGCAGAAGCTGACCTCATTCATCATGCTGATCCCGTCCTCTGTGATGCAGTCTGTGTCAGCATTCGTGGCACAGAACACCGGAGCCGGAAAGAAAGACCGCGCGTGGAAGGGCTTCCTCACTGCAATCGCAACGGGCTGCTCTCTTGGAGTTGTGATTTTCTGCATCGGTTTCTTCGGTGGAAGTGTCATCTCCAGAATCTTCACGAGCGATCCGGCTGTTATCGAGCAGAGCGCTGCTTACCTGCGCGGTTTCGCACCGGAATGTATTCTGACCTGTGTGCTGTTCAGCAGCATCGGATACTTCAACGGCCGCGGCATCAGCATCCCGGTTATGATCCAGGGAATCACCTCCGCCTGCCTGATCCGTATTCCGCTGGCGCTGTTTTTCTCACACCTGCCGAATACGAACCTGACCTTCGTCGGCATGTCCACCCCGATCACAACCGTATACGGCATCTGCTTTTTCTTGATCTGCTTTGCACGGTTAAAGAAAAAAGGGCAGATGTAATTGAATCAAACATAACAGAACTGCCTGGGAAACGGCACGGAGCGATCCGCTGTTTCCCAGGCAGTTTTTGGTATTGTTTGTCTGGAACTTTTTTGATACAATACAGACAGAAAGAGCGGAACCCTGTTCAGAAGGGACAGAACGACGGAAAGGGGAAGAGGAGTGGATAACAGAGAAATCATCAATGAGACACTGGTCCATCTGTTTCACGAGATACAAAAACTGGAAGAAGAGGCGATCATCACCGAGGATTTCAAGGATCTGACGAACAACGATATGCACATCATAGAAGCCGTCGGCCTGGAGGGCGGCAATATGTCATCGATCGCGGCAAAGCTCGACATCACGGTCGGATCGCTGACAACGTCGATGAACAGTCTGGTGAAAAAAGGCTACACCGAGCGGGAGCGCAGCGAGAAGGACCGCCGGATCGTCTACATCCACCTGACCGGAAAGGGACGGCAGGCATTCCATCATCACGCAAAATTCCACGAGCAGATGACGGATGCCGTGATGGCGGAACTCGGAGAAGAGGAAGTGCAGGTGCTCGGGAAAACGCTGAAAGCGCTGACGGACTTCTTTCGGTCGTATAAAAAATAGAAACAAAAAGGCTTTTGCAGCCGGGACAGAATCAGAAAAATCTGTCCGGTATGCAAAAGCCTTTTATGTATGAAAACGCATGGAAAAATGCTATTTTTCTACGCCGTTCTTCTCACAGATATCCGCGAGCACACACCGTTCACAGTGCGGTGTCGTCCGCGCAGTACAGACCTCGCGTCCGTGCTCCACAAACCGGTGGCAGAGCGAGCTTCCTTCTTCCGGCGGCACAATTTTCCAGAGTGCCATCTCCACCTTCTTCGGATCCTTGCAGTCATGCACGAGCCCGATGCGGTTGCACAGCCGGATGCAGTGCGTATCCGTCACAATCGCAGGCTTTTTGAATACATCGCCCATAATCAGGTTCGCACTTTTCCGTCCCACGCCCGGGAGCTTCAAAAGTGCGTTAAAGTCATCCGGCACCTGGCTGTGGTACTCGTCGCGCAGCATGCGCATGCAGGCGTTGATGTCGCGTGCCTTGCTCTTTCCAAGACCGCACGGCCGCACAATTTCCTCGATTTCCTCCGGTGTCGCGTCTGCCAGCGCATCGATATCAGGATACTTTGCGTAGAGATCCTCCACCACAACATTGACCCGCGCATCGGTGCACTGTGCGGCCAGGCGGACACTGACGAGCAGCTTCCACGCCTGGTCATAGTCAAGCGTACAGTCGGCGTCAGGATATTCTTGTTTCAAACGTTCAATGACGGCAAGCGCCAGTTTTTCTTTTGTCATCGTGTTAAACTCCCATTCTCAAAGATATAAAAACAGCGAAAGCTATCAGGATCCTTTCTCGCGTGCTGCCTTCCGAAGCTGCAGCGGCGTCGTGTGAAACCGCTCGCGGAAGAGGCGGTGAAACAGCTTATCGTTTGTAAAGCCATGCTTTTCCGCGAGCGTGCCGACCGGCAGATCCGTGGCGATCAGGTCGCGGTAGATGCGGGAAAGACGGTAGGAATTCAAGTATTCCAGATACGTCGTTTCCATGTTCTGGCGGAAGAACCGGCAGAAATATTCCGGCTGCAGCGAGACAACATCGGCAGCCTCCTTCAGCGTAATCGGCCGCTGGTAATTTTCCTGCGTGTACGTCAGAATCGTATCGAGCCGTGTCTGCGTCCGGGAGCTCATCGGGTGGTGCGCAAGCGGGCTCTTCTCAGAAAATTTCGTGTAGAGCAGATCGAGAAACGTAAAAAGCTCCCGCTGGAACGTCAGCAGATAGCCGTCGGGCATTTCCTCATGAAGCTGCATCATCGAAAGCAGAAGACGCCGGAACTGGCTGATATTTTTCTGCACTTCCGGATTCGTACTGTCGTAGTCAATCGAGAACCAGAGCTGTGACGGATCAGGCAGATAGTTCGCAAGGAACGCATCCGGAATCTGCATCAGAATCGAGCGGTTTCCCGTGGACGGACAGCGCGCCGTGTGGATACGCCCGGAATTGATCAGCAGAAATTGACCCGGAAGGACGGTCTTTGTGCGGTCCGAGAGCGTGACAATGGAGGAACCCTCCAGAATATAAATAATTTCCAGCGCGTCGTGCCAGTGCGGCGGCGAAAAACTGCCGAAATCGTCGGTTACACGAAATTCGATGCTGCGGTTCGGCTGCAGCGTGATGTGTTCCTGGCGTGTCTGGCGCGGCAGATGATCTTTGCGTGGCATAAAAAACTCCTTTTTTGTTCAACTTAGTGTATCACTATCTTATCACGAAACCCCCGAATTGGGTATAGCAATTTTTGCATGAAGTTGTTATAATAAATGAACACAAAGCCACGTCACATACGGCTTCGTGCAAACTCAATCTAAAGAAAAGTGAAGGAAGAAAACGTATGTATCAAGTATGGAGTAACTTTTTAAATCCCGGCCAGATCGCCATGCTGGGAATCGTGGTCACCTTTCTGTTGACCTTTCTGGCGTTAAAACATCCATTTTCCTTTCTGCCGAGCGATCACGGCAGAGAATTTGCCGTAAACGGCGGCCTCTCCCGCGGAAAACTGCGAGGCGTCGGCCTTGTGATCGTCATCTGTTTCCTGATCGGAAGCGTATTGTTCCTGCCTCTTGGCGCCGAGTATGTGATCTACGCGATCCTGCTCGTCTGCATCATGCTGAGCGGCTACCTCGATGATGCATCCGAAACCCCGTGGAGCGATTACAAAAAAGGCGCGATTGACCTCGTCATCTCCATTGTGACCGTCATCACCTTTGTGAATTACAATTCCACCACGATCTACTTCGGAAGCATGTCCCTTACGATTCCGAAAGTGGTCTACATAATCCTCGGCATTATCCTGATCTGGATTTCGATCAACGTTACGAACTGTTCCGACGGTGTTGACGGACTCTGCGCGAGCCTTTCCTGTGTGGTTATCTTCGCGTTCAGTATGATTTTCCACGATGTCCTTGGAAACTTCACCGTAGCCAATTACCTGTTCGTGGCAGCGCTTCTCGCGTACCTGTATTTCAACACCTCGCCGAGCAGCATGCTGATGGGAGACGCCGGTTCGAGGGCACTTGGCTTCTACATCGCCATCCTTGCCATGCAGTCCCGCCATCCGTTCTTATATCTGCTGATGGCAGGCGTGATGATCGTCGACGGAGGAATCGGCCTTGTCAAAGTATTTTTACTCCGTTTCCTGAAAATCGCGATCCTCAAAAATACAAGAACACCGCTGCATGACCATGTCCGCCTGAAATACAAATGGTCCGACAGTCAGGTTGTGATCCGCTTTGTGATCCTGCAGATCCTGCTGGCCGTCATTGCGTATCTGATTGCAGCATAAGAAAAAACACAAGAGAAACGGGAGTGTGTCTTTTGCAGACGTCTGCGGGGCACACTCCCGTTTTGCATCTCAGCCTCCGAATACACCAAAAAGATAGAAAAAGATAATATCGCCGTATTTTTTCACAGAATCCGCCCTGTTTTCGAAAGCAAGAGTGTGGTAGTATAAAATTACCAAAAAATGTCAGCCTGAAACAATAATTCTGTAAAGATTGATGAAAAGAAAGTGCTTTCAGCTATCTGTTTCAGGTTCATCCAATCAGGAGGTAATGAAAAGATGAAATTCACAGAAGGTTACTGGCTTCCGAGTGAAAAAGCAAATGCATCCCATGCAATGCAGGCTTATGAAGTAGAGCAGATCCCAGGCGGTATGCGTATCCTGGCTACCACCCGCCCGATCGAGCACAGAGGTATGACCCTGAACCTGCCGACCATCACCGTTGAGTTCGTGGCACACACACCGGATACCATCTCCATGGAAGCATGGCACTATGAAGCATACGACAACAAAGTTCCGTCCTTCGACAAAACAGAGAGCGTATACGAGGACGTAACCGTTACCATCAACGACGATGAGGCAGTTCTCGACACCGGAAGCGTACTGGTACGCGTACAGAGAAAAGGAATCTTCGCTTACACCTTTGAGGCAGACGGAAAAGTCCTGACCGGAAGCGGATTCCGCAACCTTTCCTATATCAGATGGGATCGCAAGCAGAGCACCATGCTGCCGGCACCGAACTACATGACCGAAAAATATCAGCCATACATGGTAAGTGAGCTGTCCCTTGGCGTAGGTGAGTGCGTATACGGCCTTGGCGAGAGATTCACCCCATTCGTGAAAAACGGACAGGTTGTCGATACCTGGAATGAAGACGGCGGTACTGCATCCGAGATCGGATACAAATGCGTGCCATTCTATATGACAAACAACGGCTACGGTATTCTCGTTGACAGCACCGACAACGTTTCCTTCGAAGTAGCAAGTGAAAAAGTTGAGTATGTCGGCTTCTCCGTACCGGGCGAGAGAATCAAATATTATCTGTTCCACGGCCCGTCACCGAAGAAGATCATGAACGAGTACACCGCACTGACCGGACGTCCGGCACTTCCTCCGGCATGGTCCTTTGGTCTGTGGCTGTCCACATCCTTCACCACCAACTACGACGAAGAGACCACCACATCCTTCATCGAGGGAATGGAGAAGAGAAATATTCCGCTGAGCGTATTCCATTTCGACTGCTTCTGGATGCATGAATTCCACTGGTGCGATTTCGAGTGGGATAAGAAATGCTTCCCGGACATCCGTGCAACCTTAAAGAAATATCATGACAAAGGCCTGCACATCTGCGCATGGATCAACCCGTACATCGCACAGGGCACCGCATTCTTCAAAGAAGGCGCAGCAAACGGCTACCTTCTTAAGAGAGCAGACGGCAAGGGCGTATGGCAGACCGACAACTGGCAGGCCGGTATGGGTCTTGTAGACTTCACCAACCCGGATGCCGTAAAATGGTATACCGATAAACTGAAAACCGTTCTGGACTGCGGAGTAGACTGCTTCAAGACCGACTTCGGCGAGAGAATCCCGGTTGACGTTGTTTACCACGACGGAAGCGATCCGCAGGCAATGCACAACTACTATACATACCTGTATAACCAGGCAGTATTTAACCTGTTAAAAGAAGTAAAAGGCGAGAACGAGGCAGTTCTGTTTGCAAGAAGTGCAACAGCAGGAAGCCAGAAGTTCCCGGTGCACTGGGGCGGCGACTGCTCCGCAAACTATCCGTCTATGGCAGAAACCCTGCGCGGCGGCCTTTCCTTCGCTATGAGCGGATTCTCCTTCTGGAGCCATGATATCTCCGGCTTCGAGAGCACCGCAACACCGGATCTGTACAAGAGATGGTGCGCATTCGGCCTCATGTCCACCCACAGCCGTCTGCACGGATCAGGAAGCTACCGTGTGCCGTGGCTGTTCGATGACGAAGCATGCGACGTTGTAAAATTCTTCACCAACCTGAAATGCTCTCTGATGCCGTACATCTTCCAGAAATCTGTAGAGGCACACGAGGAAGGAACCCCGGTAATGCGCCCAATGGTATTCGAGTTCATGAACGACCCGGCCGTTCCGTATCTGGATCAGCAGTACATGTTGGGTGATGCCCTTCTGGTAGCACCGGTATTCCGCGAGGATAAAGTTGCACAGTACTACCTGCCGGAAGGCACCTGGACCGAGCTTCTGACAGGCGAGACAAAAGAGGGCGGCAGATGGTTCCAGGGAACCTATGACTACTTCTCCATGCCGCTGTATGTAAGAGAAAACAGCATCGTAGTAAGAGGAAACTGCGACACCAAACCGGATTATGACTACGCTGACCACGCAACCGTATGCGTATATCAGTTAAAAGACGCAGCCGAAACCAGGGTTTCGGATATCCACGGAAACACCGTATTCACCGTGAAAGCAGTGAAAGACGGCGATGCAGTGAAAGTATCCGTAGAAGGTGCACATACCGAACTGAAAGTAGAAGTATTCGTCGGAAACGAGAAGAAAGAGGCTGTACTCGCGGCAGATGCGAACGAAGTTGTAGTTGCATAAGAGCGGAAAAGCTGCACAACGGAATTACATAACAGAGCTACACAACAGAACAAATCAGGAGATCCCGGGGCGAAAAAGTGCTCCGGGATTTTTCGAATTGCTTGACAGAAAAAACAAATCTGCGGACCCGAACCGATCCAAACCCGATCCGCGCCTTCTGTACCATCTGCCGCGACCGGGGCTATGCAATCTACGAAATGGATCTTGCCATGGCAGGGGAAGAATTTTATGCCGAAATCAAGCGCAGCACCAACGGCGGCGGAGAAAACTCCCCGGCACTGGAAGGCGAGGACGATTTCTACGAACTGTTTCTGGCGGCATTGGAGATCTGAAAAATCAAATCCCTGACAATTCCGCAATCTCCGCAAAGTTAATAAATAAATCATCGTAAATATTAACCTTGATCACAGAATCAAACGAATACTGTACACTGACCAGATTCCCTTCGAAATAGTTCACGGTAACAAGCTTCCTTTTCGGGTCTACAATCCAGTATTCGCGGACACCATACGTTTTATAGTAATAAAGCTTTCGAATATAATCATCCGAAGAAGTGCTTGGCGAAACGATTTCGATGATGAAATCCGGCGCGCCGTTGCAGCGTTTTCCGTCCAGCTTGTCCTTATCGCAGATGATCATAATATCAGGCTGAACCATAGTCAACGGCTGATCCGCCAGTTTCACATCAAAAGGAGCAGTAAAAACACTGCAAGGCCCCTTTTTGCGAAGAATATAGTTATTGATTACAGTGGAAAGCTGCATGGACAATGCCTGATGCGTCTGCGACGGACTGGCTATGTCATAGACAATACCGTCGAAAACTTCAACACGCTGTTCCGCAGGAAGTAATTCGTATTGTTCCAGAGTGATTTTTTCAACCTGGGGCTGTAAAGCAGGAGTCATAAAACACACTTCCTTTCTAAATCGGTTCTGATCGTTCCAATGTTACCGTGTTTCTTAAAATTCTTTCTTCAAATGCTCCGCAAGCACACTGTCATAATCCCCTTCGATCTCTTCATCCCGTCCCGCATACCGCAGATTTGTCTCCACGCCGACCGGGTCCGCCTCGTCAGCGTATTCCCAGATATGGTAGCGGAGACCGCGGTGTTCGAAGTCGATGCTTCCGCAGTTGTCCTCTTCGACATAAGAAAAAGAAATGTTCTTCTCGTTTAAAACAGATTGAATTTCTGGCATATGCATAAAACTATAACCTCCGAATCATTGTTGACATATCTGTTGTCAGTATAGGGCAATGGCGGAAAAAATTCAATCGAAAACTCCGGAAGAGCCGTATTGCTGCCTTGGTCAGAATCTACCCGGAAAAGATCAAAAAGAAATCTATCAAAAAGTGGAAAACAAAGCTATAATGGAGGATAAATGAGGCAAATATGTTTGTTTCTGTGGAAAAAATCAGACAACAGATCTGCCGGTGGGGAAAAAGGAGGATTTTTACGAGATGAAACTGCGAACAAGAGGGATTTCCGGAACAAGAAATCAGGCGGAGTCAGAGCGGGAGCGTGCGCACCGCGTCATTGCAAGAAAAGCAGCTGCAGAGGGCATCGTGCTGCTGGAAAACAACGGAGTTCTGCCGTTGAAAAAAGGAAGTAACGTGGCACTGTACGGGGGCGGCGCCCGCCACACCATCAAAGGCGGCACGGGCTCCGGCTCCGTGAATAACCGAAGCAATGTGAGCATCGACGAAGGCCTGCGAAATGCCGGCTTTACCGTCACAACCGATACATGGCTTGACGCATACGATGCCGCGTACGGGCAAAGCTATAAGGAATGGAAAGATTACATCTATGAAATTTCCGAGCCGGGTAATTTCGATTCCCTCTACCGTGCACATGCCAGCCATCCGATGCAGATGCCAAAGGGCAGCGCCATTACAAAAACGGAGGCGGCAGACGCCATCTACGTAATCAGCCGCATTTCCGGCGAGGGCGCAGACCGAAAGGCAGAGCCGGGAGACTATTACCTGTCGGAGCAGGAGGAGGAAGAACTGAAAGCCATCACAGAGTGCTATGATAACACGATTGTTATTTTAAACGTCGGCGGTGTGATGGATGTCTCCTTCCTGGAAAAATACAACATTGCCGCGCTGGTCATGCTCTCTCAGGCAGGCATGGAGGGCGGTAATGCGCTGGCCGATGTTTTATCCGGTGCCGTCACCCCAAGCGGAAAGCTGACCGACACCTGGGGCTGCCACTACGAGGATTATCCGTCCAGCGCGACGTTCAGCCATAATAACGGAAACATCATCGAAGAAAAATATTATGAGGGCATTTACGTCGGCTATCGTTATTTCGACAGCTTTGAGGTGGAACCGCGTTATCCGTTCGGATATGGAATGTCCTATACGACCTTTGACGTAGCAACAGAAAATGCAGCGTGGAAGCCGGATGCAGAGTCAAAAACAATCACAGTAACCGTAAAAGTAACAAACACCGGCTCCTGTGCCGGAAAAGAAGTTGTACAGATTTACGCTGCCTGCCCGTTTGGAAAACTGAAAAAAGAGAGAAAACGTCTGGTCGCTTTTGGAAAAACAGCACTGCTGCAGCCGGGAGAATCCGAGACACTGCACCTTAAGGTACCAACTGTCCTGCTGGAATCCTACCGGACAGGCAAAGCCGTATACTGTATGGAGGCCGGAGACTATGATTTTCTGGTCGGAACCTCAAGCCGGGATGTAACCCTGGCTGCGAGACTGACACTTGATAAAACCGTGGAAACCGAGCATCTGACCAACATCTGCCCGCTGCTCGACGCATTAAAGGAAATTCAGCCGGAAGAGGAAAAAGAGGAGCGCTGGAGAGCAGAACGGGAGCAGATGTGGGAAGAAAAGAAAGCAGAAATCCCGCTGCTGTTCCTGGACGAAAAAGGTCTGATCCGCGATGGAAAGAGTGCCGAAGAAATGTATAAAATTCTGAAATTCGGAGAAACAAATGCAGCAGAAGCAAAGGAATGCGATGCCAACGGCTGTGAATTTGAAGCAGAAACAACAGAAGCGAAAGAGGACGCCGGAAACTGCAAATGTGGAGCAGAACAGCCGAAATGGGAAGAAAGACGGCGCAAGGCAATGGAAAAAGCCGCCGAACTCGCTCAGAAGCTGACACCGGAAGAAAAAACGGCTCTTGTCTGCGGCCGCAGCAGCGGAAGCAAAGAAATCATCGGAGCCGCTGCCGTTACCGTACCGGGTGCAGCCGGGGAGACAACCGCCTCCTTGCTGGAAAAATACGGTGTTGCCAATGTCATTCTGGCTGACGGCCCGGCAGGCATCCGCATCACCTCCCATTATCAGAAAAATCCGTCGGACGGCAGTGTTTACAAGATGAATATGTATCAGCGTCTCGAGAACCGCATTTTCGGAACAGAATTCCTCCACACCGACGGAGAAGATTATTATCAGTACTGCAGTGCGATCCCGGTCGGAACGCTTCTGGCGCAGACATTCGACACAGAGCTTCTCGAGGAAGTAGGCCGCATGATCGGTGCAGAGCTGGAGGAGTTCGGCGTGACCCTCTGGCTTGCACCGGGCATGAACATCCACCGCAATCCGCTCTGCGGACGCAACTTCGAATACTATTCTGAGGATCCGCTTGTCAGCGGAAAAATGGCGGCAGCCCTCACAAGAGGCGTCCAGAGCCGGTACGGGGTCGGAACGACCATCAAACATTACGCCTGCAACAATCAGGAAGAAAACCGCCGCGGCGTATCGAGCATCGTCTCCGAGCGCGCTCTGCGTGAGATCTATCTGAAGGGCTTCGAAATTGCAATCAAAGAATCCCAGCCAAAGGCGATCATGACCTCCTACAACAAGGTAAACGGTGTCCACACCGCCAACAGTTACGATCTGTGCACAACCGCTGCAAGAAAGGAATGGGGCTTTGCCGGCATCATCATGACAGACTGAACCACAACAAACGCCGACGGAGGCTCCTCTGCCGCAAAATGCATCGCTGCCGGAAACGATCTTGTGATGCCGGGAACCGACACCGACCGCCGCGAAATCCTGGATGCGCTGAGTGCCGAAAATGACCAGTATCTCGAGGAAAAAGACCTGACCGCCTGTGCCCAGAGAATCCTGGAAATGATTTTTACTTCCAATTCATATGAATAATGCGGCGTTTTCAGGGATAAAATAACATCAGAAATAGCTGCCGCCCCTTCGCAAAGCAAAATTTTCCATGCGAGCTTTGAATGTTACAGTTCGCTGAGATGCAGTGAACTGTAACATTCAAATAGTTGGGCAATTTCACGATTGAAATTTCCCATAACATGTATTAGAATATAAATGATATCAATAAATACGAGGACGTGAAAAGAATGTCAGGATTAAGTAACACACAATATTTTAAAGTAAAAACAGAGCCGGAGATTCAGGTAAAAGAGGTACTCGAAACCGTTTACAACGCCATGGTAGAAAAAGGGTATAATCCAGTCAATCAGATCGTAGGCTATATCATGTCAGGCGACCCGACGTACATCACAAGCTTTAAGGGAGCCAGAAGTCTGATCATGAAGGTAGAGCGTGACGAGCTGGTAGAGGAACTGTTAAAAGAGTACATCAAAAATGAATCCTGGAAGTGAGCGTAATTACTATGAGAATAATGGGATTAGATTACGGCTCAAAAACAGTAGGGGTGGCAGTCAGCGACGCCCTGGGTCTTACTGCGCAGGGAATCGAAATTGTCCGCAGAAAATCGGAGAATAAGCTGCGTCAGACGCTGGCCCGGATTGAAGAGATAGCAAAAGAGTACGGCGTGGAAAAAATCGTACTCGGCTTCCCGAAACATATGAACAACGACATCGGAGAGCGGGCCGAAAAATCTCTCGAGTTCAAAGAAATGCTGGAGAGACGGACAGGTCTGCCCGTTGTTATGTGGGACGAGCGGCTGACAACGGTCGAAGCAGACCGCACCATGATGGAAACCGGAATCCGCAGGGAAAACCGCAAGGAGTACGTAGATATGATTGCAGCTGTTTTTATCCTGCAGGGATATCTGGACTATCTTTCCCATCAGAAGGAATCACAGGAAAACTGAACAAAGGAATATTGTATGGAAAAAATAACATTTGTAACAGATGATGGCGGCAAAGAAGAATTTTACGTGGAGGAGCAGACCAGAATCAATGGAGTCAACTATATTCTGGTATCCGATTCAAAGGACGATGAGGCAAATGCCTATATTCTGAAGGATATCTCCACCGACACCGACGCAGAGGCAGAGTATGTTGTGGTAGAAGACGACACCGAATTCGATGCCGTTTCCGGCGTATTTGCTTCCATGTTGGATGACGAGGCAGACATCACCTATTGAACCAGCCGTTTTGAAGCCATACCGGGACGCAGACGAAGCGGGACCGGGACAGCGCTTTAAAGGGCAAATCCTGCAGGTGCGGGACATGCTCCATCAGCCTGAAGTGACGCTCAGGGGATGCGTGCGTGAAGCCGTACCGGTAACGGAATCGTTTGGAAAACATGCGCGGAGGTGCTATTTGAAAAAGAATAATGGAAGTAAATTAAAAATTATACCGCTTGGCGGTCTGGAACAGATCGGTATGAACATCACCGTTTTCGAGTATGAGGACAGTATCATCGTCGTAGACTGCGGACTTGCATTCCCGGAAGACGACATGCTCGGTATCGACCTGGTCATCCCGGATGTAACATATCTGAAAGAAAACATCGACAAAGTCAAAGGCTTCGTCATCACCCACGGCCACGAGGATCACATCGGTGCGCTGCCGTACATCTTAAAAGAAGTGAACGTGCCGGTCTACGCCACCAAACTGACGATTGGCCTGATCGAAAACAAATTAAAGGAGCACAACCTGCTCCGTACCACAAAACGGAAAATCATCAAACACGGACAGTCCATCAACCTGGGCGCATTCCGCATTGAGTTTATCAAAACAAACCACAGTATTGCAGATGCAGCAGCACTGGCAATCTACTCCCCGGCTGGCATCATCGTCCACACAGGAGACTTCAAAGTCGACTACACACCAGTCTTTGGTGATGTCATCGACCTGCAGAGATTCGCAGAGATCGGAAAGAAAGGCGTTCTGGCACTGATGTGCGACAGTACAAATGCAGAGCGGCCTGGCTTTACCATGTCCGAGCGGACCGTAGGAAAGACGATCGACGGCCTGTTTGCCGAGCATCAGAATTCCCGAATCATCATCGCAACCTTCGCATCGAACGTTGACCGTGTGCAGCAGATCATCAACTCTGCTTATAAATACGGCCGTAAAGTTGTCATCGAAGGCCGCAGTATGGTCAACATCATCTCCATCGCGCAGGAGCTTGGCTACATCAATATCCCGGAAAATACCCTGATCGATGTGGAGCAGATGAAAAACTACACCGGCGAGCAGCTTGTCCTGATCACCACCGGAAGCCAGGGCGAGTCCATGGCAGCACTGTCCCGTATGGCGGCACACCTGCACAAAAAGATCTCGATCCTGCCGGGCGACACCGTGATCTTCAGTTCCCACCCAATCCCGGGAAATGAAAAAGCCGTTTCGAACGTCATCAACGAACTGTCTGCACAGGGTGCCAACGTCGTATTCCAGGACGTTCACGTATCCGGACATGCCTGCCAGGAGGAAATCAAGCTGATCTACTCCCTGGTAAAACCGAAATACGCCATTCCGGTACACGGCGAGTACCGCCACTTAAAAGCACACGCAGAAGTAGCACAGAGTCTCGGCATCCCGAAAGAGAACATCTTCCTCATGTATTCCGGTGATGTCATGGAACTCGATGAGGACGGCGCAGCAGTAACTGGCAAAGTCCACACCGGAGCCATCATGGTCGACGGACTCGGCGTTGGTGATGTAGGAAATATCGTCCTGCGTGACCGCCAGCATCTGTCCGAGGACGGAATCATGGTCGTTGTACTGACTCTCGAAAAGAGAACGAACCAGCTTCTGGCCGGCCCGGACATCGTATCCCGCGGTTTCGTCTATGTACGCGAATCCGAGGATTTGATGGGCGAGGCAAGAGAAGTTGTAGAAGAGGCACTGGATGGCTGCCTTTCCAAAAATATCTCCGACTGGGGCAAGATCAAATCCACGATCAAAGATGCCCTCGGCGATTATGTATGGAAGAAAACAAAGAGAAGACCGATGATCCTTCCGATCATCATGGAGGCATAAATACCATGGACAAAGTAACAGAATGTCTGGATGCGCTCATCGAAGAAATGAGGGAGAGCAGGGCATATCAGAATTACTTGTGGATGGAAGAGGAACTTGAAAAAGACCCGGACTTAAAAAGCCGGGTCGACGACTATCGAATCCGCAGCTACCGACTGCAGCAGTCCGAAAACGTAGACCTTTACGATGCGGTAGATTCCCTGGAGCGGGATTCCTACGCACTCCGCAAAAGCGAGAAGGCAAACGCTTATCTTGAGGCGGAGCTTGAGGTCTGTAAGATGGTACAGAAGGTGCAGGACCGTATTTCAGAAGAAATCCGCATCGGCGTACCGGAAATCTAAAACCGAAAATCAAAAGGAGAGCGCCCATGTCCGAAAAGAAAAGGGATGCCGGATACCACGCAGCGCTGACAGGTGCGAAAGGAACCGTGCGCCTGCTCATTTACGTCTGCGTAATTCTTGTGATCATTCTGGCAGCGAAAACTTCATATCAGTTTGGACATGACGTGTTTGCCGAGGAGCCAGTCGCATCCAGAGGAAAAGGAAAGGAAGTCACCGTACAGGTGCGTTCCGGCATGGAGGCGAAAGAACTTGGCGAACTCCTGAAAGACAACGGACTGATCGACGAAAGCCTTCTGGTTTTCGAAGTCCAGTACCGCCTGTCCGGCTACTACGGCGGCATCAAGGACGGTTCCTACGTGCTGAACACCGCACAGACCGTCGATGAAATGCTGGAAATCCTGGCGGGCGTCAACACCGAAGGACAGCCGTCCGCGGAATAACGCACGTTTGCAAAACAAGAGGAATCTTACATGATAATAGACGAACGAATGGTAACCTACATCAATTCCCTGGACACCGGCCACACCCCGTTTCTGGAAAATCTGGAGCGGACGGCCAAACAGGACCGGGTGCCGATCATTCGCCGTGAAATGCAGAGCTTTTTAAAAGTATTCTTAAAGATGAAACAGCCAAAGAGAATCCTGGAGGTAGGAACTGCCGTAGGATTCTCTGCTGTTTTCATGGCACAGTACGGCGAACCGGACGCAGAGATTACCACAATAGAAAATTACGAAAAACGCATCCCGATCGCACGGGAGAACTTCGAAAAATCCGGCTTCGCCGACCGCATCACGCTGATCCCGGGAGACGCTGCAGAAGTCTTAAAAACCCTGGACGGCCCGTACGATTTTATTTTTATGGACGCCGCTAAGGGACAGTACATCCACTTCCTGCCGGAAGTTTTACGCCTGCTCGACGAACACGGCGTGCTGATCACCGACAATGTACTGCAGGACGGCGATGTAATCGAGTCACATTTCGTCGTTGAGCGACGGAACCGCACGATCCACAAGCGGATGCGGGAATACCTGTTTGAACTGACCCACAACCCGGAGCTGCTGACATCCGTCGTGCCGCTGGGAGACGGAATCGCGATCACCATGAAACAGCAGAAGACAGAATAAGACTGCCGAGGGCATACCGGAGCAAAAGGAACCCGGAAGCAGGATGATAGAGAGAGTAGAAAGGAAACAACATGAGAAAACCGGAATTACTGGTCCCGGCCAGCAGCCTGGAGGTATTAAAAGTAGCCGTTATCTTTGGCGCAGATGCCGTATACATCGGCGGCGAGGTCTTCGGACTTCGGGCGAAAGCAAAAAACTTTTCGATGGAGGACATGAAAGAAGGCATCGCATTTGCGCATGCGCATGGCGTGAAGGTCTATGTAACTGCAAACATTCTGGCACATAACCAGGATCTTGCGGGTGTGCGCGCTTACTTTGCAGAATTAAAAGAGATCGGGCCGGACGCGCTCATTATCTCCGATCCGGGCGTGTACCGCATCGCCATGGAGGTCTGCCCGGAAATCGAGCGGCATATCAGTACTCAGGCAAACAATACGAACTACGGAACGTATCAGTTCTGGTACGAGCAGGGCGCAAAGCGCGTTGTGACGGCAAGAGAGCTGTCCCTGGAAGAAATCCGGGAAATCCGGGAGCATATTCCGGATGAGATGGAAATCGAGACCTTTATTCACGGAGCGATGTGCATCTCGTATTCGGGAAGATGCCTGCTGTCCAACTATTTTACAGGAAGAGATGCCAACCAGGGTGCCTGCACCCATCCGTGCCGGTGGAAATATGCGGTCGTGGAAGAGTCCCGTCCGGGAGAGTACCTGCCGGTATATGAAAACGAGAGAGGAACTTACATCTTTAACTCCAAGGATCTTTGCATGATTGAACATATTCCGGATCTGCTGAACGCGGGAATCGACAGCTATAAGATTGAGGGAAGAATGAAGACGGCACTGTATGTGGCAACCGTGGCCAGAACGTATCGGAAAGCCATCGACGATTATCTGGAAAATCCTGAAAAATATGAGGAAAACATGGACTGGTACCGGGATCAGATTTCGAACTGTACGTATCGGCAGTTTACCACAGGATTTTTCTACGGAAAGCCGGACCATGAGAGCCAGATTTATGACAGTAATACGTATGTGAAGGAATATACGTATCTGGGAATCGTTGGGGAGAAGAATGAAAAAAGCAGATATGCGATTGAGCAGAGGAATAAGTTTTCGGTTGGGGAAGAGATTGAAGTGATGAAACCGGATGGGGAGAATGTCTGCGTTACGGTGAAGGGGATCTGGGATGATGAAGGGAACCAGATGGAGAGTGCGCCGCATCCGAAGCAGAAATTGTGGATTGATCTTGGCGTGGAATTGGATAGGTTTGATATTTTGAGAAGGAAAGAAATGGAATAGGATAGGAAAATAAAAGGGGATTAGGAACGTGTCATTTTCGAAAGGTTGCTAATCCTTTTTTGCGCGAATAGAGATTATGTAAAATAATGGTAATGATAAAAGAAACAAATAGGAAAAAGTTCGACATTCTGTGAAGAAAGTTGCTTTATAATGTTTACAAACTGGAGCAAATAAGCTAGTATATACATGATATTGTTGGGCTAAGGCTAAATGCTGTTTTAATAGGCCATAAGTCACAAAAATATGTTAAGTATCATTACAAACGGAATGTATATAACTGGCAATGTGTAATGAAGAGAAACTTGAAAGGTATGGTTATTTCGAATGAGCTAGTACAAAACATGTCGAATAACTATATTGCTATAAATGAGCAAGTTCGTGATTTTGCATAAAAGAAAGACACCTTGAATTCGATTGTGTTGTATAATGAAAGTGACCAAACCAACATTTACAGCATTCACGAAAGAAGGTGTCTCCTGCAAATACTATACATCATTCAGCATTCATATACAACCAGTTTAAAAAATTAGACAATATGTAATGACCTCCACTTTGTAACTTCGTGGATTTACCTGTATAATGTAATTGTCAAACAACAAAAACAGGAATTACCGCATACAAAGGGAGGTCATCAAATGAATTATAACACAGTTTACGTAGGAATGGATGTTCACAAGGAAAGTTTTTCGCTTTGTGCTTACACAATTGAAGCTGAAAAGGCTTCTCACTACCAGAGGACAGAGGCTGATTACAAAAAAGTTCTGAACTATCTGGAGTTTCTTAGAACCATCTACGGAGACGATGCTAACTTCATATGCGGTTATGAAGCTGGTTGCCTCGGTTATACTTTGTATCACCAATTAACGGCGAACAATGTAAAATGTATTATTCTCGCTCCTACTACAATGCTTGAGCAGCGGTGGTGGTAGTATATAAATAGTACAAAGGTTATGCAGGTCTGGTAGTTTATGCGGATGATTTTGTAGTAACATTTCAATATAAATCAGACGCAGAATGGTTCTATGAACATCTGAAACATAGAATGGAATACTTTGGATTAAGCCTTGAGGAAGAAAAGAGCCGTCTGATTGAGTTTGGGCGTTATGCGAAAGCAAGATGCCAGAAACTCGGAAAGAAACCAGAGACCTTTACTTTCCTAGGTTTTACACACTACTGTTCCCAGAGCAGGAATGGCAGATTCAGGGGAAAGAGGAAAACCAGTAAGAAGAAATTTGCAAAGAAATGCAGAGAGATCAATCTGCTGTTAGCGAGAATGAGGAAATGCAGTCTGAAGGAGATTGTAACAAAGCTCAATCAGATACTGACTGGTTATTACCATTACTATGGAATCACTGACAATTCAAAGAGTATAACGGCATTCCGATATAATATTATGAAAAGCCTGTTTTATTGTTTGAATCGGAGAAGCCAGAAGAAAAGCTATAACTGGATAAGATTTCTCAATATGATGAATAACAGCTATCCGCTGGTAAGACTTTGGATCTATGTCAGTGTATATGAATGATAACGTGAACAATTCGTTTCGCAAAGAGCCGGATGCGGAAAAGCCGCACGTCCGGATCTGTGAGGGGCGCACGATCGTAAGGGGTGCGTCTACTCGACCCCTTGCGATTTTCTTAAAGAAAAAGGATCAGAAATAAAAGAATCCTGAAGTGCCAGCTTCAGGATTCTCAAGTCCGTTAAGGTGGACTATTCAGTTTGGGCTAGTGCTGTCTGTCATTTCTGTCTAACCACTTGCAAATATAGTAGCCAACTATAGATGCCAATACAGAAATAAGAAAAGCAATTATGTATTCCAAATAAGTCACCTCCTTCCGCTGGAAAGAGTCGACAGCAAATCCATGATAGCATAAAAATATATTTTGAGCAATTCATATTTTCAAGTTGATTTTAAGAGAAAAACGTGTTAGTATATGAATAGCTAAGAAAGGCAATTATATTTTCAAGTAAGCCAGAAAAATCTAGAGTGCCAGCTCTAGATTTTTTGCTATCCGCTGTCATCGACTGGCTTTTGGGACGATGTCACTGTGTAAAGACTACCTCAAAGATCGTTCCACCGGACGGGCTGGACTGAACGGTTATTCTGCCGTCATGTACGCGCACGATTTCACGAACCAGGGCCAGCCCAAGACCTACTCCGCCAAGCTGGCGGCTTCTGGATTTATCTACGCGGAAGAATGGTTCAAATATGCGTTCTTTTAATTCAGCCGGGATTCCGCTTCCGGTATCTTCTACGGACAGGCAGATGTTTTTTCCCTTCCGGTATGCGGTTACGGTAACCTGTCCGCCGAAATGGTTGTATTTGATTGCATTCTCAACAAGATTGTATACCATCCGGTAAATCAAAATGTCACTTCCGACCATAGTGGTATCGTTACAGTTCCCGATCAGTTTTATCTCCTTTTCCTGGGCAAGCGGTTCCAGATCCACCAGTACTTCATCGACAAGAGCGTCAACGGCAATGGTTTCATCCCTGCTTACTGTTTGAAGCTCACTCATATCGAGCAGTGTCTTGACCATTTTGCTGAGTCGGCCGTTTTGCTCCGTCACCATTTTCAGTGTTTGTAAGGTGTCGGCGTCATTGCCCGGATGCGGGGTGGAATGGTATAAATCGAGCTGTACCTGCATGACGGACAATGGGGTTCGAAGCTCGTGTGCTGCATTTGCCGTAAACTGTCTCTGGATTTCAAAAGCCTCTGCAAGACGTTCCAGCATCTTGTTATACGAAATACGAAGCTGGTCCAGTTCTTTTACTTTGTTTTCTTCAATTCGCGAATCGGCCAGATTCTGTGCCTGCACCTCCTCAATTTTTTCGGAGAACTCACGAATGGGCCGAAGTGCATGGCCACTGATAAAATAGGTAGCGACACCGCCAAGAAGGGCCAATAAAGCGGAAAGGATCAGGCTGTTTCTTTTGTAGTCTGCTTTATTGTTGTACACCTGAACAGAGAAATCTCTGGCAAATTCATCCCACTTGTCCTCCGGAATGCTGATATAGATTTGATCGGAACCGTCTGTGGCACTGTCTCCGCCCTGATCGCCGGCATCATCGCCCCTGGCATCTACGGTCTCCTGCAGGGAATCGATATAATAAATTCCGTTTTTATAGACAAGCAGGGTCAGACATCCACAGATGACCGCAATATACAGGGTAATGATACAGGTAAGTCTCCACTGCAGTGATATTTTTTTCATCGGTCAGACTCCTCTCGTATTTGATATCCTTCGCCTACTTTATTTAAAATCGGATCGTATCCAAGTACCGCCCTGAGCTTTCGGCGAAGAGAAGACATATGGACGCGGATGGATCCGCTGAAGCTGTCCACGGAGGCATCCCAGACATGCTCGATCAATTCTTCCTGACTTACCGGTCTGCCAAGGTGAAGAAGCAGATATTCCAAAATTCCGTTTTCTTTTCTTGTCAGGGAAACCAGGGTTCCGTTGGCATAGGCCTCTCGTTTGATGGTATCGAATTTGATCCCGCCACTTTCCAGACAGACATCCTTTTGCACAAATTTTCTTCTCGTCAGACTGCGGATCCGCGCTTCCAGCTCCTGCAGATGGAACGGCTTTTCCATATAGTCATTTGCCCCGGCATCGAGTCCTTCTACTTTGTCTGCAATCTGTCCTCTTGCAGATAAGATCAGAACCTTCGTCTCTTCGTTTTCCTTCCGGAGCTCTTTTAGAAGATCCATTCCGTCCATGCCGGGCAGATTGAGATCCAGGACAATCAGATCATAATTTTCTGCCAGGATGCATTCCAGAGCCTCCGCGCCATCATAACAGGTATCCACCTCGTACCCGGCAGCGTACAGACTTCTGGCAACTGTGTCACACATTTGTTTCTCATCTTCTACGATTAATAATCTCAAAATTTTTTCACCCGCCCATTTCTTAACAATGATTTTACAACTGCTATTGTATAATATCAGAGTCAGCTGGTCAATCAATAGAATAAAAGGAGCAACTATATTTTGAAGTGCAGAAAAATATCTCAAATTGTTTTAGTTATCACAGGCATAGCAATGATGGGCTATGGCGCCGTCAGAGGGGAAGCGGCTGCTGTGCTTGGGAAAGCAATTAAATTATGTCTGGAGTGTGTCGGAATTGGATAAGAAAAAGAAGTTACGATCAAAGAAAATAGCCGGAATACGCGGGTGGATACAGGCAGCGGCCACACTGCTTACCAATCCTCATATCCCCAATTTTTTTCAGGGCAAAATATATCAGGGCAAGGCGAAAACGGTATGCGTACCGGGCCTAAACTGTTATTCCTGTCCTGCTGCGACGGGAGCGTGCCCCATCGGAGCCTTTCAGGCGGTTGTCGGATCATCCAAATTTAAGTTTTCCTACTATATAACCGGGTTCCTGATTTTACTCGGCGTAACACTGGGAAGATTCATCTGTGGTTTTTTGTGTCCGTTTGGATGGTTTCAGGATTTGCTTCACAAAATCCCCGGAAAGAAATTCTCCACGGCCAGACTGAAGCCGCTGCGGTATCTGAAATATATCATCCTTGCTGTTTTTGTGATTCTTCTGCCGATGTTTGCAACGAATTCGATCGGGATGGGAGATCCGTTCTTCTGCAAATATATTTGTCCGCAGGGCGTTCTGGAGGGGGCGATCCCGCTTTCCATCGGAAATGCCGCAATCCGGTCTGCACTGGGCAAGCTGTTTTCGTTTAAATTCGGTATTCTGATTACGGTTGTCGTGCTCAGCATCTTGTTTTACAGACCCTTCTGCAAATGGATCTGTCCTCTTGGGGCAATCTATTCCTTATTTAATAAGGTAAGCTTTTTACATATCACGATTGAAAACAGCAAATGTGTCGGATGCAACCAGTGTTCCAGGGCATGTAAAATGGATATCGACGTGTGCCGGACCCCAAATCATCCGGAATGCATCCGATGCGGAGCCTGCATCAAGGCCTGCCCGAAGGATGCGATCCACTACCAGTTTATGGGAAAAACGTGTCAGAAAAAGGACACTGGAGATCAACAGTCAGAGATCAGAAACCATTGATCAGCAGCAGATCACGAAGCATCGAAGGATGATATTGAATTCTTGTTTTTTACATTATACTATCTTAAAAGGAGCCATAATTTATGAAAACCAAAAGAACTTTTATCCCTGTTTTTACACTCAGCGTAGCATTATTACTCACTGCATGCAACGGAAAAGAGGCTGCAGACACAAAGAAAACGCAGACAACCCAGACGGAATCCGGCACAGAAGCTGTTACGGGATCTGTTGCGGAATCCGGAACCGAAACGGCAGGGGCTTCCGGCACAAAGTTGGACGATTTATATCAGCAGGAGAACCAGATTTTTGCAGATCATGCGGATGTATGGAACAAGGTGTTTGGCATGATGAATAAAAGCACAGCTGATCCGAGCGGAAATTATGGGGATTATCTGGCAGACACGGTTGAAGCCAACAAGGACTCTTTTGATGAGGACGAGCTGAAAACACTAACGGATGATATTGAAACGATACGAAAAATCGAGGAACAGATAGCAGAAATGGGAAACGGCAATACAGCATCGGAAGATAGCGACGCGAAAAACGATTCCGAAGAGGCATCTCCGTTCCGGGATTTCTCGGGTCAGGATTATGATGGCAATACAGTTGACGAAAGTCTGTTTTCCAAAAATGCGGTAACGGTCGTGAATTTCTGGTTTACCGGCTGCAAGCCTTGTGTTGCGGAGTTATCCAAGCTGAACGAATTAAACGATGCAATCAAATCCATGGGAGGCGAGGTTGTAGGCATCAACACAGAAACCTTCGACGGAAATCAGGATGCGATCAAAGAAGCAGCAGCGGTTCTTAAAAGCCAGGGTGCGAAATACCGCAATCTTTCCATTGACTCTGCTTCCGCTGCAGGAAAGTATGCTTCCGATATTATGGCATTTCCGACCACAATCTTAGTCGATCGAAATGGAAATATTGTGGGAGAACCGATGCTTGGCGGAATCGACAATCAGGAGAATTATGATACGCTGATGAAACAGATCCAGTCTGTGATAGATGCAGACAGCGCGAAGTAAGACGAGAGCTGCGGCGTTTTTGGGAGAGAAAATGGGAGTGCGAAAAAACAAAGTTACGTTTTTTCGCACTCCTTTTCATAACAAGATTTTAAAAAAATACATTTACGAAACGATGTACTGTGCTGTACCTGTCCCGAAAGGCTGCTCGGTGCTTAGAACAAGAGCTGAGGTCACACGGCGATTCCCCACATATATGCACACGTTTTCGGAACCACCAGTAATCCGACCTTTGGTTTTGATAGCAGCCATTTGACAAACAACAGCCGGGTTCCTGCTCTGCGAAAGGGCAGAAAATAAGGAAAACTTTGCACAATTAAAAGGAGCATACCGCATCAGCGATATGCTCCTTTTGGACTACCTGGGTAAATATTATTCACAAAGTTTGGAGAAAGCGTCAGCTACGAACTGAACTTTTGTTCCAACGATAACCTGTACAGAGGTTTTGCCAGGTTTGATCACGCCTGCCACGCCGGCAGATTTGATTACCTTGTCGTTTACGGCAGTGATATCTTTCACTTCCAGTCGCAGTCTTGTAACGCAGTTATCAATGCTTGTGATGTTTTCTTTTCCGCCGCAGCCTTCCAGAATTTTAGCTGCGATTGCGGTATAGTTATCACTTGCCAGTTCTACTTTTTTCTCTGCTTCGAGATCGTCATCTTCGCGTCCAGGAGTTTTCAGATCCCATTTCTTGATAGCAAACAGGAATACGAAGTAGAATACGAGGAATGCTGCGATTCCAAGCGGAATGATCAGCCATATTTTCTGTGCTGCGGGCAGTGAGGATGAGAACAGGAGGTCCATAGCACCGGCGGAGAAGCTGAATCCTGCACGGAAGCCGAGAGCAACTGTGATCATAGTAAAGATACCATACAGTAATGCATAGATTACGTACAGAGCAGGAGCAAGGAACATAAATCCGAACTCAAAAGGTTCTGTAACGCCACAGATGAATGCGCAGACTGCAGCAGAAGCTACCAGACCGATCGCAGCTTTTTTCTTTGCAGGTTTTGCACATCTTACCATAGCAAGTGCAGCACCAGGAATACCGAACATCATACAGGGGAAGAATCCGGACATGTACATACCAAGGCTCCAGGTTACATCAGCAGATGTTTCACCAGCCCAGAAGTGCTTCAAGTCACCAAGACCGATCGTGTCAAACCAGAATACATTGTTCAGAGCGTGATGTAATCCGGTCGGGATCAGCAGACGGTTCAGGAATGCATAGATACCGGCACCGACAACATCAAGGCTGACAATAGATTTACCAATTGCTACCAGAGCACCGAACAGTAATGGCCATACCAGTAACAGAACAGCAGATACAACGATAGAAACAACACCGGAAACAATTGCTACACAGCGTTTGCCGCTGAAGAAGGATAACCAGTCCGGAAGCTTGGTGTCTTTGAAACGGTTATAGCAGGCAGATCCGATGATACCGGCCAGGATACCGATGAACGGGTTTTGGATCTTGTCAAAGGCCAGCGTCTTTGTAGCACTCTCAGCGATGGACGGGATGATAGTTGTAACAACTCCGGTAGAAAGAAGTGTTGTGATCATCAGCCAGGATGCCAGAGCTGCGATTCCGCCGGTACCGTCATTCTTTTCTGACATACCGACACCAACGCCGATTGCAAAGAGGATTGCCATGTTGTCGATCAGAGCTGCTCCTGCTTTTACGAGAAACAGACCGATCAGGTTTACTACGCCCGAGATATCGCCGCCCTGCATCGTTGCCGGACACAGCCGGTATCCGATACCCATCAGGATACCTCAGATCGGCAGTACTGCTACAGGAAGCATGAGGGCTTTCCCTAGTTTCTGAAGAAATTTCATATATTTCTCCCTCCTTAAAAGATAATTTATATAACTGGATACCTCCAATTAGATACGTGAATTTACCGAATCCACCCAATATACTTACAAAAGCAAGTGAGAAAAGACTTCAAGCGTACATTTCATTTCATAAAAGAAGAGGATGAAGATTCATCTGACGAAAGATCAAAAAAAGATCAGGAAATACTGAGAACGGCTTCGTCTAAGGAAACTTCGCCCTCTTTTTTCAAGCTGATTTTCTCGTAATCATCGGTATTGCAAATCAGTACCGGAGTGACTGTGTTCAATCCGGCTCCGGTGATCTTGTCCAGATCGACATCCATCAGAAGATCTCCTTTTTTGACCTGATCGCCGGCTGCAACGTGTGCGGTAAACGGTGCGCCCTTTAGTGTAACCGTATCCAGGCCGATGTGGATCAGGATTTCGGTTCCGGAGCTGCTTGTGAGCGTGATGGCATGAAGAGTATCAAATACCATGACTATTTCACCGTCTGTCGGTGCATAAATTTTTCCCTCAGACGGAATCACTGCAAATCCGTCCCCCAGGATTTTTTCGGAAAAGGTAGGATCCGGGACTTCGGAAAGCGGAACTACTTTTCCTTTGCAAGGTGCGTAAAGAACATTTTCTTTGTTCTTTCCTTTTAGAAAATGAAACATAAAATTGATATCTCCTTTCGAAAATAAGGTGCGATGTTTTTTTCGGGATAGGGATCCGATTTCATCTGTAATTACGTTGAGTGATTTTTTGCGAAAAAATTTGGTATTTTACCCTTTGATCCGTTCTGTTTGACGTAAAAAGTCAACAAAATGCCATTGGGAAAGGAAACAGAGTATTTATTAAAAACAAAATTGCATAATTCTACACGAACTTCTCAATAGATTATATACATAATAACTGATGCGTAAGGATTTGTAAATACTTTTTTTGATATTAATGATAAAAGAATCTACTTTCAAAAGGAGAAAAATCGGCAGTTTAACCAACTAATGCGTTACTGCGGTAAAAGAAGAAGGATATACACACATTGGGGTCTGATCCTATTAAGATTTTACATATCCTGAAAAATTGGATGCGTATGTGTACGAAAATAAAGGTGATAACGTATGGACAGCAGATTTTGCATGCAGCCAGTATCCTGGAGCTGTAGATGTCTGGGTGCGAAACTGGTAGCATGTAGCCCAGATGTTTGATTATGGAAGTGCAGTAAGAAAAGTACTGTATACAACAAACGCAGTAGAAAGTGTCAATTCAAGCTTTCGGAAAGTGACGAAAAAAGGCAATGTCATTAACTTTAGCAAAAAGCAGAAATCGTAAGTATTTATCTATAAATGAGCAAGTTCGTGATTTTGCATAAAAAGAAAGACACCTTAAATCGTTCGTGTTGTAACCACATTGGGGTCAGACCCCATTACTGTTGTGGGAAACTTTTGGGCGGTTCCTGTTTTTGGGCTTGAAATTCGAAAAATCTTTATACAATCTTAATGCCATGGAAAAGGTATTTATACGTTTTTAAAACGGAAGTCTCTAAAATAAGGAAGAATCAAAAAGAAGGAGTAAAAAGAGAAATGTGGAATATAAAACTGCGATACAGGAAACAATGGTCGTCGTTTGAAATTATCATTCTTGGATTTGCGGGGGTAATTCTGGCAGGAGCACTGCTTTTGATGCTTCCTGTGGCTTCGCGGGAAGGAAATGTAACGCCATTTACAGAAACACTGTTTACTGCAACATCAGCCGCCTGTGTGACAGGACTGGCGGTCAGAGATACAGGAAGCTACTGGTCCGTCTTTGGACAGAGCGTGATTTTGCTGCTCATTCAGATCGGTGGTCTTGGTGTGGTTACGATCGCTGTTTCGATTGCGATGCTTTCCGGGAGAAAAATTTCCCTGATGCAGCGAAGCACGATGCAGGATGCGATTTCTGCCCCGAAGGTGGGCGGAATTGTGCGCCTGACGCGTTTTATCCTCAAAGGAACCTTTGGAATTGAACTGTTGGGAGCGTTGTTTCTTCTGCCTGTTTTTTTACGGGATTACGGCGGAAAAGGAATCTGGATGGCGTTGTTTCATTCTGTATCCGCATTCTGCAATGCAGGATTTGATCTTCTTGGAAAAACGGATCATCTGTATCCGTCCCTGACTTCTTATGTGGGAAATCCACTGGTTAATCTTACGATTATGGGGCTAATTGTAACAGGTGGAATCGGATTTCTGACCTGGGATGATATCTATACAAAAAAATATCATTTTCGTCAGTACTGCATGCAAAGCAAGGTGATCCTGCTTACAAGTCTGTTTCTGATTTTTGTTCCGGCGGCCTTCTTTTTCTTCCGGGATTTCGCCGGAATGCCGGTCAAGGAGCGGACGCTCTGCGCATTGTTTCAGTCCGTGACAACAAGAACGGCCGGATTTAATACAGCAGATCTTTCCGGGATGACAGGTGCCTCCCAGGCGATTATGATTGTTCTGATGATGATTGGCGGAGCACCGGGATCAACGGCTGGCGGAATGAAAATTACCACATTTGCCGTGCTGACAGCTAATGCGTCTGCTACGTTCCGTCAGAGAGAGGACACACAGATGTTTGGACGCAGGGTGGGCCAGGAGGTATTAAAAAATGCATCTACGATTCTGATGATGTATCTTTTTCTGGTGCTAATGGGAGGAATGGTGATCAGTGTGGCAGAAAATCTGCCGATTTCTGAGTGTCTGTTTGAGACAGCATCTGCTGTTGGAACGGTTGGCCTGACGCTTGGAATTACGCCGCGGCTCGGTGTTCTTTCGAAAGGAATTCTGATCGCACTGATGTTTCTTGGAAGGGTTGGCGGTCTGACGCTTGTTTATGCTGCGATGCCGGGGAGAAAGAGCGCACATGCAAAAATGCCGCTGGAAAAAATAAATGTAGGATAAGAAGAGAGGAAGAGATGAGATGAAAAATATTTTACTGATTGGAGTAGGAAGATTTGGGAGACATATTGCCATGCATCTGAATCAGCTTGGACATCAGGTGATGGCGGTAGACCGAAATGAGGAACGGATCGACGCCGTGATGCCGTATGTGACAAATGCACAGATCGGTGACAGTGTCAATGCAGACTTTCTGCGATCCCTTGGTGTGGGAAATTATGATGTCTGTATTGTGACGATCGGAAGCAGCTTTCAGGATTCGCTGGAAACCGCATGTCTTTTGAAGGAGCTGGGCGCAAAATGGGTCGTGTCCCGGGCAGAACGGGATGTACAGGAAAAATTCCTGTTGCGGAACGGAGCGGATCAGGTTGTTTATCCGGAAAAACAGATGGCAAAATGGACAGCAATTCGTTACAGCTCGGATCATGTGTTTGACTATATTGAAATTGACAGTCAGTATGCGATTTTTGAGGTTGAAATCCCGGAGAACTGGATTGGAAAAAATGTCGGCCAGCTGGATATCCGGAAAAAATACGGTATTAATATTCTGGCAACAAGAAAATATGGAAAAACAGATGTTGCGGTGTCTCCGGAGACAGTTCTGGATGGCGATGCTACCATATTGGTTCTTGGTGAATATAAAGCGATCCAGAAATGTTTTCGAATCTGAAAGAGAGGTGATTTCTGTGTTAAGTGTAGGACTGCTCTTCGTTACCCTGGTCGGTTTTTTGTCTGGAGGCGTGCTCGTAGATCAGATAGAGACATTTTTCACGGAAAACAGAAGAGAGGAACCGGAAACGGGACAAAATTTCACGGAAAACAGAAAACAAGAACAGGGAACGGGAGAAAAAAAGATTTCCTGACTATAGCTTTCTCTTCGTTTATGATCTACAATAGGAGGTGGGGTGAGACAGTTGGAAAAAGAAAAACAAAAAAAAGAGCATATCCTGGTGTGTCTGTCCTCTTCGCCATCCAATGAAAAAATTATTCGGACTGCGGCGCAGATGGCACAGGCGTTTCAGGCCGGCTTTACGGCATTGTATGTGCAGACAGCAGAAAAAACAGAAAAAACACCGGAGGATCTGGCAAGGCTGCAGAAGCATGTTCGTCTGGCAGAGCAGAGCGGGGCAGAAATTGTAACGACACACAGTGAGGATATTGCCCTGCAGATTGCAGAATACGCAAGAATTTCCGAGGTGACGCGGATTGTCATTGGAAAGAGCATGATGAAGCAGGGCTATTTTCATCAGCGAAGGGTGTGGACCGAGCGTCTGACGGATCTTGTGCCTGATCTGGAAATTCACATCATTCCAGACTCAGACGTGTACCGGAGATATCAGAAACGAAAAAAATTTCCGGAGTGGATGGAGCTGCCTTCCTGGAAAGAACTGATGCTTACGGTTCTGATTCTGGCTGCTGCGACCGGAATCGGAGAAATCTTTTTTCGGCTTGGTTTTACGGATGCCAATATTATTACGGTATATCTGTTTGGCGTCATGCTGACATCTATTCTGACCAGCGGTTATACCTGTAGTGTGGTCAGCTCTGTGGCAAGTGTTGTCCTGTTTAATTATTTTATGACAGAGCCAAGGCTTTCGTTGTATGCGTATGGTTCCGGCTATCCGGTGACCTTTGCGATCATGCTTGGCACTTCAATCCTGACCAGTACGCTTGCTTCAAAATTGAAAGAAAATGCAAAGCTTTCTGCACGAGATGCCTTTCGAACCAAGATTCTTTTTAATACCAGCCAGCTTCTGCAAAAGGCAGAGGATGCGTCAGAAATTTTTGATATTACGGCAACGCAGCTGATAAAGCTTCTGGGAAGAAATCTGGTTGTGGCGCCGGTAGAAAAAAAGAAAAACGGCATTGTGCAGGGAACTCTTTATAACGCCGAAACAGGAATAAAATCAGAAAAAGTTTTTAATGAGAAAGAACAGGAAATCCTGCAGTGGGTTCTGAAAAACCGGAAACGGGCGGGAGCTATGACAGAACGTTTTTCTGAAGAACCGTATCTGTACCTTTCCATCTATGCGGCACAGAACAGATATGGTGTGATCGGCATTTTCATCGGACAAAAGCCACTGGATGTGTTTGAGAACAGTATCCTGCTTTCTATTCTGGGAGAGTGCGCCATGGCACTGGATCGGGAACAAAGTGCGAGAGAAAAAGAAGAGGCGGCAGTCATGGCGAAAAATGAGCAGCTTCGGGTGAATCTGCTGCGGACGATTTCCCATGATCTGCGCACACCACTGACATCAATTCTCGGCAATGCAGACTCTTTGATCAGTAACTTTGACGCACTGGACGAAGGGATGCGGAAACAGATTTTTTCGGATATTTATGAGGATGCCGGATGGCTGATTGAACTGGTGGAAAATCTGCTTGCGCTTACGAAAATAGAAGATGGAAGTGTAAAACTGCAGTTATCCGATCAGGTGGTTGAGGATGTAGTACGTGAGGCGCTGCGCCATGTAGAACGGCGGAAAAACGAACATGAAATTACGGTGGACTGCGGGGAAGACATACTGCTCGCCCGCATGGATGCAAAGCTGATTGTACAGGTATTGGTAAACCTGATCAACAATGCAGTAAAATATACACAGGCAGGATCCAAGATCCGGATTACAGCCGGAAAAGAAGAAAAAAACGTATGGATTGCGGTGGAGGATAATGGACCCGGCATTCCGGCGGAGTGCAGGGAGCATGTATTTGAAATGTTCTATTCCGGAAAAAATAAGGTGAGTGACAGCCGCAGAAGCCTTGGCCTTGGGCTGGCGCTGTGCCGTTCCATTGTAAATGCGCATGGCGGGGAACTGGTGCTTCGTGACTGCGCTCCGCACGGCTGTCATTTTCGTTTTACGCTGCCGCTCAGTGAGGTGAATTTAAATGAATAAGACATTGATACTGGTTGTGGAAGACGATACGCCGGTCCACAACCTGATTACGACAACACTGAAAACACACGATTATAAATAACCACATTGGGGTCAGACCCCATTACTGTTTAGAAATTTTGTTCTTGTTTTGGCAATTCTGACACTGCAGACTGTGCTGAATGACAATATCAAAACGGCAGAAGATGTTGAAACTTATCTGGGTCTTAACACCCTGGTCGTTGTTCCGGATTTTGGAAGCAAAAAGAAATCCAGAAGACGAAGAAAAGACTGAACATAAACACAGAAAAAATTAAAAAGGAGCATCTCCGGTTTCGAACTTGAAACCTGGAGATGCTCCTTTTTCGTATGCTGCAGAATGAAAAATTATTCTCCCGCCACCGTCACATCCCGCAGCAGTACCGCACACGGTACCACGCGGTTGTTTATCTGCTGTGTCTCTTTCGAGAAAGTCAGATTTTTCAGCACATCGTCATAACGGGCGGAAAGTGATCCGCTGGTTGTCGGATGGGAGGTGGTTCCGTCGCTTTCATACGCGAGCCGGATCTCACCGCCGCAGGTGCCGCTTACGGCATCCATATCAAACGCACTGAAATCGGTGATTTCTATATGCGGCATGCTGCGTAGCTCGTCGAGTGTTTTCGAACCGCCTTCAACTACCATGTTATTCATGGAAGTAGTATCCTTCATGCCGATATAATGGGCATGCTGAAGGCTGCCCCAGTAGGAGCGGCAGATGCCGTTTTCAAACAGAACGCGCTCGGCTACCGGCATACCGGTTTCGTCGTACGGCGCGTTTTTGGCAGAGCCGTCGAGCGTCGGCACGAGGCGGATATTCAGCGGATCCGCATCCGCACCGGTGATGGCTTCACCGATTTTTGCCTTTGCGACGCCCATGTACTGATAAGAAGCATTGGTATGCATAGCAAAATACTGGAAGAAACTGCCGACGGCATTTCCGGTCAGGAGAACATCAGCATGCTCATTCTGGCGGGTCGGAACAGCATTCAGACGCTGGTGGCCGGTGTGGAACATTCCGCGCACTTCGGCGATGATCTTCTCGGCAGATTTGTCGGAGAAGCGGAGATCCTTGTAGATCTCAATCTCATGATCATCCTTGCGGGAGTTTGTGACAACCTCGATTTCGCAGTCAAAGCCGGAGAATGTGACATCGACACCGCGGGAATTGCGGATGCGTGTCTGCTTCTGATTGACAAAAATCTCATAGGAGTTTACGCGGGAATCCTCTTCCGCCTTGATTTCCTGCATAGCCTGCACCAGTTTTACGAGTTTAGCGGTAAGATCGCGGGAAGCATCAGCCATGTCGGCGCTTGCCTGGGCATCCGATGGCTCTGCAACAGGGTACCATGGGTTCTGCACAAACTGTGCGGCGAACAGCGCCTGGTCAATTTCCTGCTTCATTTCTTCGCGGGAAATGCCCTGGTGGATCTCTTTTTCTGCGCTTCCGCGGAATTTTCCATCCTCACTGTCGACAAAGACGGTCAGAAACGTATGAGTTACTTTTTTCGCGCGGCTCATGTCGAGCTTCTGACCGATGAAAAATGCCTCGCGGGATTCGGTCTGCTCTTCGCGGATCAGAAAGTCGCTGGCTTTGCTTGTTTTTAATACATCGTATAATTCGTTCATCAGCCTAACCTCACTTTACATTTCAGATACGGGCCGCCATCGCTGACTTTGACCCATTCTTTGTGACCTTTTCCGCACATGCCGGAGCCGAAGAGCTCTTCTTTGTCGGAAACCATGGAGATGCTCTTTAAGAGATCCGGAACGTAGCCGGTCAGGGTGACAGGAGATACGACTTTTCCGGTCAGCTTACCGTCTTTGATCTCGCGGCCGAGTCCGACCATGCACTGGATGCCCCAGTGTTTCGGGTCTTCCATACCGGACTGAACGCTTTCGAGAAGATAGCCGTGCTCAATCGAAGCGATCATATCATCGAGTTTATCTGTGCCTGCGGTGAAGTAGGTGTTGGTCATACGGGAGTAGACTTTGCGCTCGAAGCTCTCGCGTTTTCCGTTTCCGGTCGGCGTGGTGCCAAGGCGGAGTGCGCTTACGAGATCGCTGATGCCGGTAACGAGTGTACCGTGGTCGATGACCGTGGTGTCGGTGCCGAGCGTTCCCTCATCATCAAAAAGATAACTGCTGACCTGCTGTGCGCCGACTGCTCCGTCGTGCATGGAGGAGAGCTGGGAGGCAACAGGCTTGCCGATATACTCTTTGGCGAGTGCGCGGTCTTTGACAAACATATCCATCTCGACACCGTGGCCGAATGCCTCGTGTGCAATCACGCCGGTGACATCCGGTGCGGTGATGACATCGTACATGCCAGGGGTGACCGGATCGGAGTGGAGCTTGTCGTACAGAACGGCGATGATTTCCTCAACAATCGCATCCATCTCATTTAAGATTTCCACGCCTTTCAGGCCGGAGCAGGAACGGTACGACATATTCTGTTTTCCGTTTTCTGTGCCGATTGCGGAAAGGGAGCCCTCCGAGAAAGCGTAGGACTGCATCAGATCCTTTTTGGAGGAGAGGAACAGCTTGTTGACACGGGCAAAGCTGACGGTACTCTGGAATTCCAGAATTCCCTCATGGGCAGCGCCGGCGTCGCAGAGCTTCCGAAGGTGGGAGAGAATCTCCTCTGCGGAGACGGTCTCCGGGTCAATCCCGATTTCATTCTGCATTGTTTTTGCGATGGCTTCTTCCTGCACGAGAGGAGACTCCATCTGCGCAATGCCGAGTGCCTTTAATGCCTGAAATTCGGATTTCAGCGCGGAAGTAATTTCCTCCGCAAGATCTGCGGCATCGGTGAGGTTGTTGAAGGAATATTCGGTGTAGGAACCGTCCTGCCATGCACGGACAACGAAGCCGCGTTCACAGAAGTGATAATCGCCGACGGTGGTCTGATGCATGCTGACGCGGTAGGTCGTACCTTTGACATCGGTGCAGAGCACGCTGACGTAATCAAATTCGCGCTCGAGCAGACGGATCAGTTCCTGAATCTGTGGTTTGATTTCCACAAGATAGGATGACATTGGAACCTGCATAAGTTTGGTGTCCTTTCTGGAGCCTGCCGGAGTGTTCGATAGAGAACCTGTGCCGGGGCTCAAAATAATAGAATCCGGAAAAAATAGTTTCGAAAAAATCCCGAACATAGTTTCATTATAGAAGTGGGAAATGGAAAAAGCAATAAAAAAAGGTTGACAAAATGAATTTTGATGATATACTTTGAATATCAAAACATTTGAAAAGAAAAATGTTTGAGAATGAAATAAGCAAGAGGACAGTAAGGTGAAAAACGGCAGAATTGCGGGAACCGGTTCGTATGTACCGGAGACGATATGGAAAAATGAAGATCTGGAAAAGATGGTGGAGACGAGCGATGCCTGGATCCGGGAGCGGACAGGAATCGGTGCGCGCCACATAGCCGGGGAGGAGACGGTTGCCCAAATGGCAGTAAAGGCGGCGAGAAGAGCGCTGGAAAATGCCGGGATCTGTTCGACAGAATTGGATCTGATTCTCGTCGGAACCTCCTCGTCGGAGAGCATCTTTCCGAATACCGCCTGTCTTGTGCAGGATGAAATCGGTGCTTTCCGTGCCGCCTGTCTCGATGTCAGCGCCGCCTGCACCGGATTTCTTGCGGTGTATGAGCTGGGCCAGCTGTATATCCGGAGCGGCAAGGCAAAAAACGTGCTGCTGATCGGCGCGGATGCCCTGAGCCGCCTGGTGGACTGGAGTGACCGCGGAACCTGCATTCTGTTCGGGGACGGCGCGGGAGCCGTTGTGCTGACGGCGGAGGAGCAGGAGACAAAAGCGTGCGAAAAGATCCATTCCGATGGAGAAAAAGGCGTGTCGCTGACCTGCGAAAAGGGAACGTATCTGCAGATGGACGGCCGTGCCGTGTTCCAGTTTGCTTTATCACGCGTGCCGGAAGTCATCCGCGAGGTGCTGAAAGAAGCCGAGGTGCCGGTCGAGGAGATTGATGCCTTTATCCTTCATCAGGCAAACAGCCGCATCATCGACGGCGTGGCAAAACGACTGAAGGCGCCGAAAGAAAAATTTCCGCGGAATATCGAAGCATACGGCAATACGTGTGCGGCGAGCATTCCGATTCTGCTGGATGAGTGGAACCGGTCCGGCAGAGCCCAAAAAGGACAGAGAATCGTTCTCTCCGGTTTCGGAGCAGGACTGATCTGGGGCGCGGCGTACCTGGAATGGTAAGAAACGCCCATATAAAATAAGAAGAATAAGAAAAAAGTGAGGACAAAAACATGTTAGAAAAAGTAAAAGAAACCGTAGCAGAAGCACTGGGAGCAGACATCGATACCATCACAGCGGAGACTTCCTTCAAAGAGGACCTCGGAGCAGATTCCCTGGATCTGTTTGAAATGGTCATGTCCCTCGAGGACACCTGCGGCGTGGAAATCCCGACCGAGGATCTGGAAACGATGGTAACTGTCGGTGATGTTGCAGAGTATCTGGAGCAGCACAAAAACTAAGAAAGATCGGGAAGCAGGAGGAAGCGATTCATGATCACAGAAGTGACAAAATTACTCGGGATTCAGTATCCAGTCATTCAGGGCGGCATGGCCTGGGTGGCGGAGCATCATCTGGCAGCGGCAGTTTCCGAGGCTGGCGGCCTTGGCCTCATCGGAGCATCGGCGGCACCGGCAGAGTGGGTTCGGAATGAAATCCGCGAAGCAAAAAAACTGACGGACAAACCGTTCGGCGTCAACATCATGCTGATGAGCCCGTATGCGGATGAGGTGGCAAAAGTGGTTGCCGAGGAAGGCGTAAAAGTCGTTACGACGGGCGCAGGAAATCCGGAGAAATATATGGAACTGTGGAAAAACGCTGGTATCCGCGTCATCCCGGTGGTCGCTTCCGTGGCTCTTGCAAGACGAATGGAGCGCGCAGGCGCAGATGCCGTTGTGGCAGAAGGATGTGAGTCCGGCGGCCATATCGGCGAGACGACAACGATGGCACTCGTTCCGCAGGTGGCAGATGCCGTAAAAATTCCAGTCATTGCGGCCGGTGGAATTGCGGACGGACGCGGCATGGCGGCAGCCTTTATGCTGGGTGCCGAGGCGGTTCAGATGGGAACGCGTTTTGTCGCTTCGAAAGAGGCCGTTGTGCATGAAAATTACAAGCAGTTGGTGATCAAGGCGAAAGATATTGATACCCGCGTGACAGGCCGCACAACCGGTCATCCGGTGCGGGCGATCCGAAATGAGATGACACGCCATTATCTGGAACTGGAAAAAGAGGGAGCTCCGTTCGAAGAGCTGGAAAAACTGACGCTCGGCGGTCTTCGAAGAGCCGTTGTGGACGGCGATGTCAAAACCGGAAGCGTGATGTCCGGTCAGATTGCAGGTATGGTAAAAGACGAGAAAAGCTGCAAAGAAATCATAGAGCAGATGATGAATGAGATGGAAGAACTTCTGAAAGGAGCACCGGCGCGGTTATGAGTAAAACAGCATTTATGTTTCCGGGACAGGGTTCCCAGTGTGTCGGCATGGGCGCGGATTTTTATGAAGCATGTCCGAAAGCGAGAGCCGTCTACGATATGGCATCCGAGCTGATCGGGATTGATATGAAAAAACTCTGTTTTGAGGAAAATGAACATCTGGATCAGACAGAGTTTACCCAGATTGCACTGCTGACAACCGGGATGGCGATGGAGCAGTCCATCCGGGCGTGCGGCCTTACGCCGGATGTGACAGCGGGCCTCAGCCTTGGCGAGTACAACGCGATTGTGTCCGCCGGCGGTATGGAAATGGCGGATGCGATGAAGGTCGTCCGCAGAAGAGGCATCCTGATGGAGGAGGCCGTTCCGGCAGGCGAGGGCGCGATGGCGGCGGTGCTCGGCATGGAAGATGCAAAAATCGAAGAGATTTTGAGCGGGATTTCCGGCGCCTACATTGCCAATTACAACTGCCCAGGTCAGATTGTCATCACCGGATATGAGGCGGCAGTGGCAGAGGCTTCGGAAAAGTTAAAAGAAGCAGGCGCAAAGCGGGTACTTCCGCTGAACGTAAGCGGCCCGTTCCATTCCCCGATGATGGAAGCTGCGTCCCAGGGGCTGACCGAAGCGCTCGAGGGCGTCGGTTTTATGGAGTTGAAGATTCCGTATGTGACGAATGTAACCGGCCAGTATGTGCGTGATACTGCACTGACGCGCGGCCTTCTGATCCAGCAGGTGGCATCCGGTGTGCGGTGGCAGCAGAGCATCGAGGCAATGATTGCGGACGGCGTTGATACCTTCGTGGAGATCGGACCGGGAAGAACACTGACCGGCTTTTTAAGAAAAATCAACCGGGATGTAAAAGGTTACAATATCCGCACCTATGAGGAAATGCATCAGGTGTGCGAAACTTTATTATAGATAGTGGATTATGCAGCAGGAGAATGAGATGTTAAGTGGAAAAACAGCAGTAGTAACGGGCGCATCCCGCGGAATCGGGCGTGCGATTGCAGAAAAACTGGCGGCGGAGGGAGCCTTTGTTGTCATCAATTACAATGGTTCGAAAGAGGCGGCCGAAACCGTGCTTGCGGGAATCCGCGCGGCAGGAGGAGACGGCTGTGTGATGCAGTGCAATGTATCGGATTTTGCGGCGTGTGAAGCGTGGATGAAGGAAATTCTTGCTTTGTATGGGAAAATCGATATTCTGGTCAACAACGCGGGCATCACAAAGGACGGCCTTCTGATGGGCATGTCGGAGGAAGCCTTCGATCGTGTCATTGAGACAAACCTCAAGGGAACGTTCAACTGCATCCGCTTTGCGGCACGGCCGATGATCCGTCAGAAGAGCGGCTGCATCATCAACATGGCTTCTGTGGTCGGCGTGGCAGGAAACGCAGGACAGGCAAATTATGCGGCATCGAAAGCAGGTGTGATCGGCCTGACGAAAACAGCGGCACGGGAACTGGCATCCCGCGGCATCCGCGTCAATGCGATTGCGCCGGGCTTTATTGAGACCGATATGACGGAGGTTCTTTCGGATAAAGTGAAAGAAGCATCCGTATCCCAGATTCCGCTCGGCCATTTCGGAAAGCCGGAGGATGTGGCAAACCTGGCTGCATTTCTGGCATCTGAAGCGGCAGCTTACATCACCGGACAGGTGATTCACTGCGACGGCGGCATGGTGATCTAAGAAAAGGAGAGTTGGAATGAAGAGAAGAGTAGTCATCACAGGGCTGGGTGCGGTAACCCCGATTGGAAATACCGTGGAGGAATTCTGGAACGGCGTCCGCAAGGGAGCCTGCGGAATCGGAACGATTACGAAATTTGATACAGCAGAATATAAAGTACATCTGGCAGGCGAGGTCAAAGGCTTCGTGGCAAAAGAACGCATGGATTTCAAGGCGGCAAGACGAATGGGAACTTTCTCCCAGTATGCCGTTGCGGCAGCAAAAGAAGCGTTTGCAGATGCCGGCATTTCCATGGAGAATGAAGATCCGTTCCGCGTCGGCGTTCTGGTGGGCTCCGGTGTCGGTGATCTGAATGCATGCGAGCAGGCGAAAGCCAAAATTGATGCCGGAAATCAGTCCCGCGTCAACCCGTTTACCGTTCCGGTGATGATTGCGAACATGGCGGCGGGAAATGTTGCGATTGCACTCGGCGCGAAAGGAAAATGTACCAGCGTGGTAACGGCGTGTGCGACAGGAACGCACTGCATTGGCGATGCCTTCCGCGCAATTCAGTACAACGACGCGGACATCTGCGTGGCAGGTGGTGCGGAGAGTGCAATTACGCCGGTCGGCGTGGCAGGCTTTTCGGCACTGACCGCACTTTCCGAGTCGGAAGATCCGCTGCGGGCTTCGATTCCATTTGATAAAGACCGGAACGGTTTCGTCATGGGCGAGGGCGCCGGCATTCTCGTACTTGAGGAGCTGGAGCACGCGAAACAGCGCGGCGCGAAGATCTATGCAGAGGTAGTCGGATACGGCGCAACCTGCGACGCGTACCACATTACTTCTCCATTGGAAGATGGAAGCGGTGCGGCACGTGCGATGGAGCTTGCGATGGAAGAAGCGGGAGTAAAACCGGAAGAAGTTACTTATATTAATGCACACGGAACGTCCACACATCACAACGATCTGTTTGAAACGCGTGCGATCCGGAAAGCCTTCGGTGATGCGGCAGACCATGTGCTGGTCAACTCGACGAAATCGATGGTTGGTCATCTGCTCGGCGCGGCAGGCGGTGTGGAAGCTGTTGTCTGTGCGAAATCCATTCAGGACGGCTTCGTGCATCAGACGATTGGAACAAAGGAAGCAGATGCGGAATGCGATCTGAATTACTGCATCGGCGCTCCGGTGGAAACCGATGTGAAACTGGCAATGAGCAATTCCCTTGGTTTTGGCGGCCACAATGCGGTGCTGCTGTTTCAGAAATATGAATAAAGCGGCATCGTGTTCCGGTGCAGAAAGGAAAATAAGATGGAATTAGATCAGATTTTACAGTTGATTGATAAAGTTTCGGATTCTTCGCTGACCGCGTTTGATTACGAGGCTGATGGGATCAAGATTGCCATGGAGCATGGAAAAGCAGCTCCGGTGCAGGTGCAGATGAGCGGGGTTCCATCCGGTGCCGGTCTGCAGATGGCAGAGATGATGGGCGGAGCAAATGGCGTGACAGCGAAAGAAGCAGCCATGCCGGAGAGAAAAGAAACGGCAGGAAAAAGTACAGCGGCTGAGGATCACAGCGAAGCAGAAGAAGGCGTTTTTGTGACATCCCCGCTGGTCGGAACGTTTTATACAGCTCCGGCAGAAGATGCGGAGCCGTTTGTGAAGGTCGGCGACACCGTGAAAAAGGGACAGGTTGTAGCGATTGTGGAGGCCATGAAGCTGATGAATGAGATTGAGAGCGAAGTGGACGGAGTGATTGCGGAGGTTCTGGTGAAAAACGGCGAGATGGTTGATTACGGAAAACCGCTGTTCCGGGTAAAAGCGTAAAGCCGGGACGAGAAAGGAAGCAGCGAATGAACAGTTTGACAACGAAACAGATTCAGGAGATTATTCCACACAGACATCCGTTTCTGCTGGTGGATTACATAGAAGATTTTGAGCCGGGCGAATTCGGCATTGGGTATAAATGTGTGACGTACCGCGAGGATTTTTTTGCGGGTCATTTTCCGCAGGAGCCGGTGATGCCGGGCGTGCTGATTATCGAGGCGCTGGCGCAGGTCGGTGCGGTTGCGATTCTTTCTCTTGACGAGAATAAGGGAAAAATTGCATTTTTCGGCGGCATCAACAAGTGCCGCTTTAAGGGAAAAGTGAAACCGGGAGACAAGCTTCGTCTGGAGACGAAAATTATCCGCCACAAGGGACCGATGGGCGTCGGGGAAGCGGTTGCTTCGGTCGACGGCAAGGTGGTCGCGCAGGCGGAACTGACCTTTATGGTGGGGGCAGCACAATGATTCGAAAAGTTTTGATTGCAAACCGTGGGGAGATCGCGGTCCGGATTATCCGGGCATGCCGTGAGATGGGAATTCTCACGGTTGCTGTTTATTCGGAGGCGGACCGGGAGGCACTGCATGCGCAGCTCGCGGATGAGGCGGTGTGCATCGGGCCGGCACCGTCGAAGGACAGTTATTTAAATATGGAACGTATTTTGAGTGCGGCGCTTGTGACGGGGGCGGATGCGGTTCATCCGGGATTTGGATTCCTGTCGGAGAACAGCACGTTTGCGCGGAGATGCCAGGAGTGCCACATTACGTGGATTGGGCCATCTCCTGAGGTGATGGACCGGCTGGGTAATAAGTCTGAGGCGCGAAATACGATGCAGGCAGCCGGTGTGCCGGTGATTCCGGGGACGAAGGAACCTGTTTTTGACTGGGAGACGGGTCTTTCTGAGGCCGACCGGATTGGTTTTCCGGTGATGATTAAGGCGGCGCTTGGAGGCGGCGGCAAGGGTATGCGCATGGCGGAGACGCGCGGGGAGTTCCAGAGTGCGTTTCAGACGGCGCAGAAGGAGGCTAAAAGTTCGTTTGCGGACGGAACTATGTATGTGGAGCGGCTGATTCGTCATCCGCGTCATGTGGAGTTTCAGATTATGGCGGACTCGTTCGGGAATGTGATTCATCTTGGCGAGCGGGACTGCTCGATTCAGAGGAATCATCAGAAGATGATTGAGGAGTCGCCTTGTGTGGCGATTGATGACACGCTGCGGGAGCGGATGGGCTCGGCGGCGGTCCGGGCGGCGAAGGCGGCGCATTATGTGAATGCGGGGACGATTGAGTTTCTGCTGGAGCCGGACGGGAATTTTTATTTTATGGAGATGAATACGCGGATTCAGGTGGAGCATCCGGTGACGGAGTGGGTCACGGGGATGGATCTGATTCAGGAGCAGCTTCGGGTGGCTTCGGGGATGCCGCTGTCGGTGACGCAGGGGGAGGTCCGGCTTTCGGGGCATGCGATTGAGTGCAGGATTAATGCGGAGAATCCGGCGAAGAATTTTAGGCCTTGTCCGGGGAAGATTACGGAGATGCATCTGCCTGGGGGATTTGGAGTACGGGTGGATACAGCGGCGTATGACGGGTATGTGATTCCGGCGTTTTATGATTCGATGCTGGCGAAGCTGATTGTGCATGGGAGGACGCGTGAGGAGGCGATTGCGCGGATGAGGAGTGCGCTGGGGGAAGTCGTCATCGAGGGAGTCGACACTAACGTTGATTATTTGTATTCTATTTTAAATGAAGAGGAGTATCTGGCCGGGAGGGCGGATATTGAGTTTGTGGAGCGGTTGACGGAGAGATTGTAAGAGACGGACGCCGCCCGGCAGTACAGCAGAGGGGGACGGCGCGGTTTCAGAGGAAAGAAACACTAAGGCCTCCAGCATTTGCTAAAACCATTTTCAAAAATCCAAAACTCGCTGTCGCTCAAACAGTTAGATTTTTGAAAATAACGCAAATTCTGGAAGCCTAAGTGTTTCTATAGCAATCCCCGAAAATAATGCAAAAAATTCAGCACCGCAGAGCGTGAATTACTGCGTCACAGATTTTCGTCGTACCCCGGTACGCCTTCAAATCTGTTCCTTGCAATTCGCGCTCTGCAGCACTGCCTTTTTTGCATTATTTTCGGGTCTTGCTATAGTCCCTCCTGCAAATGCGCCGTCCCCCTCTGCTGTACTGCCGGGAGGGCGGCTGAGATCAGACACACGACTGGGAGAGTGTGGTCAGCGACACCGCGGGGCGGTGCGGCTGGGATGACAGGAGTGAGCGGTGAAGAGAGAATGAATGCCTCGATGGGTGAGGTGTGTGGTTGGAAGATTGTTATGGTGACAATAGAGTGAAAGTGTTATGACGTAAGGAGTGATGGTGGTATGATGCTGGGTAAGTATTTTAAGAAGACGGTGTTTCGGAAGGAGCACACGGCGGATGGGGTGGTGCCGGAGGCGCCGCAGGGGATTTTGAAGAAGTGTAATGCTTGTAAGGGGGCTATTTTTACGGAGGATGTGAAGAGGAATCTTTATATTTGTCCGAAGTGTGGGAATTATTTTCGGGTGCATGCGTATCGGAGGATTGAGTTTCTTCTGGATGATGGGAGTTTTGAGGAATGGGATCAGGGGATGACGGCGGGGAATCCGCTGGGGTTTCCGGGGTATGAAGAGAAGGTGAGGGTTCTGCAGGAGAGAACAGGACTTACGGAGGCTGTTGTGACTGGTAAGGGACGGATCAACGGGATGGAGACGGTGATCGGGGTCTGTGATGGCAGGTTTATGATGGCCAGTATGGGTGAGGCTGTTGGGGAGAAGATTACGCGGGCGGTGGAGAGGGCGACGAAGCTCTCGCTGCCGGTGATTTTGTTTGCGTGCTCGGGAGGGGCGCGGATGCAGGAGGGGATTGTTTCTCTGATGCAGATGGCGAAGACGTCGGCGGCACTGAAAAGACACAGTGATGCGGGGCTTTTGTATGTGAGTGTGCTGACGGACCCGACGACGGGCGGCGTGACAGCGAGCTGGGCGATGCTGGGGGATATTATTCTGGCGGAGCCGCATGCGCTGATCGGGTTTGCGGGACCGAGGGTTATTGAGCAGACAATAGGACAGAAACTGCCGAAAGGGTTCCAGCGGGCGGAGTTTCTGGTGGAGCATGGGTTTGTGGATCGGATTCTGCCAAGAGAAGAGGCGAAAGAGGTGCTGTCGGAGATTCTGCGGATGCATGGGAAGCGTGCGGAAGGTATGGCATCGGGCGGTGGCGATTTGATGAAGAATTCTGTGCCGGAAGAAAACGGGAAGGAACTGCAGAAAGAAGAGACTGCGGCAGAAAGCGTGAAGGCGCTGGCAGAAGAAACTGAAAATACGGAAACTTCCAGGGACGGACAGGAAAAATCGCTTCGGGGAGAAAAAGAAGAGACGGAGTGGGAGAATCTGCGGAAATCGTCGGCCTGGGATTGTGTGCAGAAAGCGCGGAAAAAAGACCGGCCGGTCGGAGGGGATTATATTCGGGAGCTGTTTCCGGATTTTATCGAGTTCCACGGCGACCGGCTGTATGGCGATGATGCGGCGATCATCGGTGGTATTGCGTCGTTTGACGGCACACCGGTCACGGTCATTGCCGAGGCGAAAGGCGCGGATACGAAAGAAAACATCCGCCGCAATTTCGGCATGCCGTCCCCGGAGGGCTACCGCAAAGCCCTGCGTCTGATGAAACAGGCCGAAAAATTCCACCGCCCGGTCATCTGCCTCGTAGACACCCCAGGTGCTTTCTGCGGAATGGAAGCCGAAGAACGCGGCCAGGGCGAGGCGATTGCGCGGAATCTGTATGAAATGTCATCCTTAAAAACCCCAGTCCTTACCATCGTCATCTCCGAAGGCGGCAGCGGCGGCGCCCTGGCACTCGCCGTGGCGGATGAAGTGTGGATGATGCAGAATGCCATCTACTCCATCCTGTCGCCGGAGGGATTTGCAAGTATTCTATGGAAAGACGGCAAACGCGCGCCGGAGGCCGCCGAGGTGATGAAGCTGACGGCGGGGGATTTGAAGGAACTGGGAATTGTAGAAGAGATTGTGGAAGAGCCGGGGGAGTTTACGGTGGACACAATGCCAGTGGTGTGTGAAGAATTGAGAGGCAAAATTCTGAGATTCCTGGAAAAGTATGAGAAGATGGATGGGGAAGAACTGGTAGAGGAGAGGTATCGGAGATTTCGGGATATGTGAAAAGAAGATTTTGACATATTCTGAAATGCATGATATTATGATATTGAAAAGAGTGCTACCGATAGACGGTTAGTCCATATTTATTGGTTTATGTAAAAATAGTCGCCAAAGTTTGCAGGACTGGGCGGCTATTTTTGTGATTTCGCAGTATCTTTGCCGAAGTTGTATCCAAGGCTAAAGCAGGTTAAGCCGAAACTTACAACTGCTATGAAGTCGATAATACTCATGGCTTAGCCCTCCTTTCCAAGGAATTCCCATATAAAGGGTTTCTATGTAATCGGAGAGTCACAGTCCCTCCGTAGAAGGACTAACCGCCTACCGTTATGGCAGCACCTGTATATTGAGTATAACAGTTTCTTGTAGTCCATTCAACAAAAATATGATTGAAATGCAGAATAAAAATATACGGATTTTAGATATACAAAATAAATAGAGGACAACCGATATCGAACTTCTGGAAGTATTCTATGCGCATACGATTTCCCCGATTGCGATTGCAGCATTAACTTCTCTGATTATGGTATGCTTCATTGGAAGATACCATGTTCTGGCAGGGCTGCTTGCACTTGCGGCGTATCTGACGGTCGGCGTTGTGATCCCGATGTGGAACGGAAAGCGCGGAAGCCAGAAAGGAATGGAGTTCCGGACAGGCTTTGGCGAGCTGAACAGCTTCGTGCTGGATTCCCTGCGTGGCCTCGACGAGACGATTCAGTACGGACAGGGCGAAAAACGGAAAGAGCAGATGTCAGAGCGGTCGAAAGAACTGGTTTCTGTGCAGGAAAACTTAAGCCGCATGGAAGGCTCCCAGCGGTCTGCCACCAACATGGTGATTCTTCTGGCATCGTTCGGCATGCTGGCACTGACGATCTATCTTTACACGAAAGGCGGGATTGGATTTGAGGGAGTCCTGACCTGCACAATCGCGATGATGGGTTCCTTCGGCTCGGTCGTGGCGCTGTCCAGCCTGTCGAATAACCTGAATCAGACGCTGGCAAGCGGCGAGCGTGTGCTTTCCCTTCTCGAGGAAGCGCCGCTGGTGGAAGAAATTCCGGGAGATGCGGCATCCGGCGGTGACCACGCATTTGTAGGAGCCGAGGCGCAGAATGTAACGTTTGCCTACGAAGACGAGACGATTCTGGATCAGTATTCGCTGAAACTGGAACCGGGAAAAATCACCGGCATCCACGGCGCGAGCGGTTCCGGAAAATCGACGATCTTAAAACTTCTGATGCGCTTCTGGGATGTCCAGACGGGGCGCGTTTCCGTGGACGGAGCCGATGTCCGCGAAATCCCGATGAAGCATCTGCGCGATATGGAAAGCTATGTGACGCAGGAGACACATCTGTTCCACGATTCGATTGCGAACAACATCGCTATTGCAAAACCCGGCGCGACGCGGGAAGAAATTATGGAGGCGGCGAAGAAGGCGTCCATACATGATTTCATCATGACACTGCCAAACGGCTACGACACAGAAGTCGGAGAACTCGGCGATACGCTGTCCGGCGGAGAAAAACAGCGGATCGGTATCGCGCGGGCATTCCTGCATGACGCATCCATGATCCTGCTGGACGAGCCGACATCGAATCTTGATTCCTTAAATGAAGGAATTATTCTGAAATCCCTAAAAGAATCGGCAGAAGAGAAAACCATTGTGCTCGTATCGCACAGAGTGTCCACGATGAACGTCGCGAATGTGGTATATGAAATGGAAAATGGCCGGATTTCCTGATTTTACGGCACTTGACAGAGAAAAGACGATGTGCTACACTAACAGTCGTTAAAGAAAAGACAATTAAATATCGATGTGTAAGGTGTCGGACATACGTGTCCGGTGAAAAGGGAAGCAGGTGTGAATCCTGCACGAGCTCGTCACCGTATTTTGCAAGCAGGGGAATGATCCACTGGGAAACCGGGAAGGAGACCGATGCGCTGGAGTCAAATCCTGAAGCAATGAGCCGGGAGACCTGCCTTTCGCAGTACAGGAACGTTACGTTCGTGTCACGAGGAACTGGCAGTACAAAACAGGAAAGCGGACTTTTGCCCCACAGCGGGTGAAATGGTTTTCTTTGTGATGAAAATACTGGAAGCCCCTCGTTGAAAAACGAAAGGGCTTCTTTCTATTTACGCAGGCAACGAGCTAAAGTCCGTGCTTGCACGAGACCTTAGCGACTGCCGCGATAACTTGAGAAACTCGCGGAGCGTGTTTCTCATAGTTTGAAATGTAAAACGTCCCCGATATTGGTTGTTGCAAAGATACCAGCAAATGGGAGGAAAACAAAAATGAAAAAGAAACTTGTAGTCGCTTTAATTTCAGCAGCTATGGTAACATCTATGCTCGGCGCATGCGGAAGCAGCAACACATCCAGCAGCAGCGCAAGCAGCACAGCAACAAGCAGCGTAAGTGCATCTTCCGCATCTGAGGAAGACACCACAGCAGCAAGCAGCAGCGTAAGCGCATCTTCTGCATCTGAAGAGGTATCCGCAGATGCAGACCAGGAGGCAGCAGATAAAGTGGCAGCTTTGATTGACGCAATTTATGTACAGGAAAGAAATGATAACACCGACGAGCAGTGCAAAGAAGCAAAAGAGGCATGGGATGCCCTGACAGACGCGCAGAAGGAACTTGTAGAAGGAGAGAACGCAGATCCGGATTACTTCGGAAGAGACACAGGTGATGCTTCCAAGGATGATCCGTTAAACGGAGACGAGATCGGCGAGAATGAGCTTCTGGTTGTAAGCTTTGGTACTTCCTTCAACGACAGCCGTGCTGAGGATATCGGAGGCGTTGAGAAAGCTCTGCAGGCTGCATATCCGGACTGGTCCGTAAGACGTGCCTTCACTGCACAGATCATCATCAACCATGTACAGGCCCGCGATGACGAGAAGATCGACAACGTAGATCAGGCACTGGAAAGAGCTGTAAGCAATGGCGTGAAAAAACTGATTATTCAGCCGACTCATCTGATGCACGGCGCAGAGTACGACGAGCTGAAAGAAGCAGTAGATAGCTATAAAGATAAATTTGAGTCCGTAACCATCGCAGAGCCGCTGCTTGGCGAGGTTGGAAGTGACGCTACCGTAATCAACGAGGACAAACAGGCCGTTGCAGAAGCAATCACGGCACAGGCAGTAAAATCTGCAAATTATGACAGTCTGGATGCAGCAGCAGAGGACGGCACTGCTTTCGTATTTATGGGACATGGTACTTCCCACACTGCAAAAGTAACCTACAGCCAGATGCAGACACAGATGGATACTCTTGGATACAAAAACGTATTCATCGGAACCGTTGAGGGCGAGCCGGAAGAGACCGCTTGCGAGAACGTGATCGAGGCAGTAAAAGCAGCCGGATACAAGAAAGTAATTCTTCGTCCGCTGATGGTTGTTGCAGGTGACCACGCAAACAACGATATGGCAGGCGAGGATGAGGATTCCTGGAAGAGCCAGTTTGAGGCATCCGGTGCATTCGATGAGATCGACACTCAGATCGAAGGTCTTGGAAGAATCGATGCTGTTGAGCAGCTGTATGTACAGCACACCAAGGCAGCTATGGACGGCAACGGCGTTCAGGACGATGCTGAATAATTAGGGGTTGTATTCCGAACGTAAAATAGAGTAAAATAAGATCCGGCAGTACAGCTGAAGAGACTCAGTGTGCTGTCGGATTTTAAGTTGAGCGGATGAAAAAGATCCGCTTCAAGGTGATACAAGGAGGAATTTTATTATGAGAAAAAAATTGGCAGTTCTTTTTCTTGGAGCAGCACTGACTGTATCCATGCTCGGCGCATGTGGCGGAAAGGATGCAGCGTCATCTTCTGCATCTGCAGTATCTGCGTCTTCCGCAGCGGACGTATCTTCCGCTTCTGTACAGGATGCATCTAAGACAGAGAGCAGTACATCCACATCAGATGTTTCAGCAGAAAGCGCATCGGCAGCGGAGACTGCAGGAGAAAGCAGCGCATCAGAGCTGGAAGACGGTACGTATACGGCAGACTTCAATACAGACAGCAATATGTTCCATGTCAATGAAGCAAAAGAAGGAAAGGGTGTCCTGACGGTAAAAGACGGAAAAATGACCATCCACGTCAGCCTGGTATCCAAAAACATTGTCAATGTCTTTGTGGGAACAAAAGAAGAAGCACAGGCAGACGGCGCAGAGCTGATCGAGCCGACCACAGATGAGGTAACGTATTCTGACGGAACCACAGATGAAGTGTACGGCTTTGATATCCCGGTAGAAAAACTGGACGAGAATTTCAATGTTGCGATCATTGGTAAAAAAGGAACCTGGTATGACCATGTAGTCAGCGTATCCAATCCGGTACCGCAGGAGTAATCCGGGGAAAAACAAAAAGATATCCACAGAAGGTGAACCATTTTGCACCGTCTGTCCACAGAAATTGTGGACAGAGAGGGGAAAAACGGTTCCCTTTGTGGATATCTTTTCTTATTTCTCCGGAAACAGTTTGCGGAACAGAAAACGGATGAAGGGTCCGCAGTACATGAGCTGCCAGAAGAAGGCAACCGGGAAATTTAAGAACGTGGTCTGGAGCCAGACAGCGACAAATTCTTTTCCGGCATTTTTAAACAGCAGCGTTGCAATAAAACTCATAATCGGACACATAATAGCAATAATCATAATGGAAATTGCCAGCGTGATTACGATCGGACGATCCTGCGGTGTTACCATGCAAAAAGCTAATTTGTGAGCCAGATGATCCACGAGGAAAAACTCGAGGATAAAAGCGGCCGGCCACATGATTATCATCTCGTGAAACGCCATCAGAAAGACCTGATTTGTCATTCCGCCGATGTTCATGGAAATGTTGTAGCAGATCATGGCATAGACCATCAGAAAGGACATCATGAGGGTAAATACAACGTTTTGAAATTTTGTTTTTGGCATCGATTGTTCTCCTTTTCTTTGCAATTTTGAAAAATGGGCGCAAAAAAGACACATGTGTTGTTCGTTAACCAAGCAATGCACTTGTGCCGTTTCCAATCTGATACCAATTTTTTCTGCAGTTTTTAATTTTGAACCGTCGATTATTATAACGTCTCCGGCGGCGTTTGGCAAGAGGAAATTGAAAAATTTTTTGAAAAGACAGATAAACAAGAAAATTCGATGCGTGCTGGAAGCACGGTTTGGCGAATGGTGCGGGGAACGGCACCGGCGGGAAAAAGAATGGATTGCGAAACGGGAGCGGGATTGCTACAATAGAACATAGTGAAAACAAAGAGAAAACGCAAAAGGAAATCAATATTATGTCAGAGATCAGAAAAATCGAAAACTTTGCGGCGCCGGAGCTCGACGTGTATGCGCGTCTTTCAGAACCGCAGTTATTGCACTATTATGAACCGCAGCCAGGCCTTTTTCTTGCGGAGAGTCCGCGTGTCATCGAGCGTGCGCTGGATGCCGGATATGAACCGGTTTCGTTCCTTGCCGGAAGCGCAGAGCTTGCCGTAAACGAAGCACTCTTTGCGCACTGCCCGGACGTGCCGGTCTATACAGCAGAGACGAAGGTGCTGGAACAGCTCACAGGCTTTGCCCTCACGCGCGGCATGCTCTGCGCGATGCACCGCCGCACGCTTCCGGCTATGGAGGAAATCTGCCGGAATGCCCGCCGCGTGGCGATTCTGGAAAATGTCGTGAACCCGACGAATGTCGGTGCGATTTTCCGTTCTGCCGCCGCGCTTGGCATCGATGCCGTGCTCCTCACATCAGGCTGCAGCAACCCGCTGTACCGCCGCGCCATCCGCGTGAGCATGGGAAATGTCTTCCAGGTCCCGTGGACCGTGCTGCCAGGCGGCAGTTACTGGCCGGAGCAGGGAATTGCTGCACTGCAGGAACTTGGATTTTATACCGTTGCGATGGCATTAAAAGAAGACTCCGTTCCGATGGATGATCCGTCGTTAAAAACGCATGAAAAGCTCGCTATTCTGCTCGGAACCGAGGGTGACGGACTGGCAAGTGATACGATCGCTGAAACAGATGCAACCGTGCTGATTCCGATGACACATGGTGTGGATTCACTGAACGTCGCTGCGGCGAGCGCTGTCGCATTCTGGGAGCTGGCGGGAAGAAGATAAAGATGTTCCGTCGGTACCGGAGATTACGGAATAAAAATAGGATCAGAGATAGATTTTCGGGATGCATATTTTGATGCATCCCTTTTTGAATTTACGAATTTTGAAATTCCTTCCGATACATCTGCGGCGTACATCCCACTTTGTTTCGGAACTGCCGGTTGAAGTTGGAAAGGTTGCGGAAACCATTGTCGTACGCGATTTCGGACACACTCCGCGTCGTACTGCGCAGCGCCTCGCAGGCGGCTTTGATCCGAAGCTGTGTCAGATATTCAACGGCCCCGAGTCCGAAGGTCTGCTTAAAACAGCTCATAAAATAGCTTTTGCTCAAATGCGACAGCCTGGCAAGTTCCTCTATGGTAATCGGGTCGGCGAAGTGCTCCTGGATATAGGCGAGCACAGGCCGCAGGTTTTCAGCAGCCGCAGGCATGGCGGGACGATCGGTGCAGAGTTCCGGCGATGCGGCGAGCAGATAGAAGAAGCGGAGCAGCTCACTTTTCAGCAGAAGATCGGAGACAGCAGAGTTTTCACGGATGCAGCGGAAAATCTGATGGACGGATGCAGAAAGTGCAGCATAACCGGAATGTTCGGGTGAAATCGGTGCCTGGATGCGGCGTCGGGCGGAGAAAAACGGCTGCAGAATTTCCGTGTAGCTGCGGTCGTCATACCCGCCGATCAGCATATTCTGGTGGAAAACAATCGTATCATAAAACATCGACTCCTGCTCGGCGGGCAGAATGGCATGTACGAGGTTCGGCTGAATCAGAAAAATATCACCGGCATGCGCCGTAAGCAGACGGTCCTCATACTGAAAATACCCCGTTCCGCGTTTGATATAATTCAGCTCCATCTCCCCGTGCCAGTGCAGCGGTACGCCGGGAAAATAGTCGGGCATCCGGCAGTCATAATAACTGTAGGGAACCTGCATGGAGCCGTGCTGGCGTTTTTCTTTCGCAGCAGAAAGCATCATAAAATCCTCCTCCAAAAAGCATGTCCGTAAAATGCCGGAAATGGCAGAGCGTGGCATGGATAAAATCAGTTAATGTTCACTCAGCAGTGAAACACTTGCTGTTTCGCTGCGTAAGAAAGTGATTCAGGTGTGAGCAGCCCTCCTTTTGCGAAGCAAAACTTTAAATGAGGGGTGCGAAGGTTACAGTTCGCTGGGTACCAGTGAACTGTAACTAAAATCATAGAATAGTATTAGAATGAAATAGGAAATTACTGGTATTTCAGCGGATACAGTAGTAATATATCATATAGAAACACTTGCTGCAACGACGAAAATACAGCAGAAATAAGAGCGAAAGAGGAAAAGAAAAAATGTCAAAATGGTTAGATAACGCAGTATTTTATGAGATTTACCCGCAGTCCTTCAACGACACCAACGCCGACGGAATCGGAGATTTCCAGGGTATCATTGAAAAATTAGACTACATCAAGGAGCTGGGATGCAACGCCATCTGGATCAACCCGTGCTTCCTGTCCCCATTCGGTGATGCAGGATACGATGTCGCAGATTACTGCCGCGTTGCACCGCGCTACGGAACGAATGAGGATCTGAAGAGAGTTTTCGAAGAGGCACACAAACGTGACATGCACGTTCTGCTCGACCTGGTTCCGGGCCATACATCTGTTGAGCATCCATGGTTCAAAGAATCCATGAAAGCAGACCGCAATGAATTTACAGACCGCTACGTATGGACCAATAACGTATGGGAAGCACCGGAAGGAATGGGAAGCCTGCGCGGCATTTCCGAGCGTGACGGCGCCTGCGCCATCAACTTCTTCTCCAACCAGCCGGCCCTGAACTACGGCTTTTATCAGCCGGATCCGGAAAAACCGTGGCAGCAGTCCTTTGATGATGAGGGACCGCAGGCAACGCTGGCAGCGATGGAAGATGTCATGAGATTCTGGCTGAACATGGGCTGCGACGGCTTCCGTGTCGATATGGCGGGCTCCCTGGTAAAGAACGATCAGGAAGGCAAAGGAACCATCCGCCTGTGGCAGCAGGTACGGAAATTCCTCGACGCCGAGTTCCCGGATGCAGCCATGGTATCCGAGTGGGGCGAGCCGGACAAATCCTTACAGGGCGGCTTCCACATGGACTTCCTGCTTCACTTTGGACCGTCCCATTACAACGATCTGTTCCGCTGCGATGAGCCATTCTTCTCCAAACGCGGAAAAGGAGATATCTCTGAGTTTGTAGAGACCTACAAAACCAACTACAATAAGACTGCACAGAAAGGCCTGATCTGCATCCCGTCCGGAAACCATGATATGGACCGTCTGGCACGCCGTCTGCAGGGGGATGAACTGAAAATTGCTTTCGCTTTCCTTCTTTCCATGCCAGGTGCGCCGTTCATCTACTACGGTGATGAAATCGGTATGCGCTACGTCGAAGGCCTGAAATCCGTTGAGGGCGGATACAACCGCACTGGTTCCCGTTCTCCGATGCAGTGGGATGACACCACCAACGCAGGATTTTCCAGCGCACCGGCCAGCGACCTCTACATCACCATGGACCCGGGCAAAGACCGTCCGACCGCCAAAGCACAGATGGCCGATCCGGATTCCCTGTACCACGAAGTTAAAAAACTCATCCAGATCCGCCAGAGCAGCAAAGCACTCTTAAGCCGCGGAACCATCGAGTTCGTTTATGCAGAGAAAAACCAGTATCCGCTGGCCTACGTTCGTGAGGCAGAGGGCGAAAAAGTCCTCGTTATCATCAATCCATCCGACAAAGAGCAGTCCTTCCCATACAGTGCAGAGCTGAAGGATGCCCTCTACACGATCGGAGGAAAAGCAGAATCCAAAGACGGAACCATCACCATCCCGGCACAGTCCGCAGGATTCTATCATATCTGATCGAAAATAAAAATGACAGGGAGATCCAATCGAATTGTTTCGGAGGATCTCCCTGTTTTTAAATATGATACACTCTCAGCTCATGCAATGCCCTGGTCGCTGCAATATACTGCGCCTGCATCATCATCTCCCGTTTCTCGTCCTTCGGGAAAATCGAGAACACCTGATCAAACTCCAGCCCTTTCGCCAGATAAAATGTGGTAACCGTCAGTCCTTTCTTAAAACTGGAGCTGTCACGGTTCAGCCAAGAAAGCCGCTTCTCACAGTCAAAATCTTTTTCCGCCAGAATCTCCAGCAAAATCAAATAAGCCCGTTCCGCCGTCTTCTCATCCGGTACAATCACCGCCGCCGTCTCATACGTTTTCTCCTCTGGAAACAGCGTATCCACTGCCTCCCGCAGAGCCGCCTCAAGATCCGTGACATCCCGTTCCAACACCGGCATTCCGTGCCGTTCAAACAGCTCCAGATCCGTCACGCCAATGAGATTTGCCGCATACGACGCAATTTCCACCGTATTCCGGTAACTCTTCCGCATCTCAATCCGCCGCAGATCCTTCCCGAAAATCCCCGGTAAAAACTGCAGTACATCCTGCTGCTGATCCGCCATCGTCTGCGCCCGGTCGCCGAGAATCGTCATCTTACAGGAAAACATCCGCCGGATAATCAGATACTGGAGCCGCGAATAATCCTGCATTTCATCAATCACCAGATGCTTAATATTCGAACGCTCCGCCTGCCGCGACAGGCGGTACTTCAGATACAGAACCGGATACACATCCTCATACCGCAGTTTCCGCTTCTCCAACGGCCGCCGCGGCAGCGTCTGATATCCCTCTTTCTTCAGAAAACGATTGTAGAGAACATAAAAATCCATCGTCTCATACATCTTCCGGAATTTTTCGATGAGTGGAATCCGCTCCTCCTCCGGCAGATCCCGGTTCAGCAGCGTCTCGATCTCGTCAATAAACGTCTCCGCCACCGCATCCATCCGCGAGAGCAGCGGAATATCCGCAAACTTGTCATAAAACAGCGTAATAATCTCCGATTCTGACTTCACAAACGACTTATACGAAACGTCTGAGAAATTCATCAGCTCGTCCTCAAGCTCCAGCGCAAATCCCTCTATCTGGTCCACAAACGCCTGCGACTGTTTTAAAGCAAACCGTTCTGCGGCTTTTGGATCCCGCATCTCCCGCTCAATCTGATCACAGCGATCCTCACAGTCCGCCGCCGTGTCCTGTAATTTGCGGTAAGCAAAGAGATCAAAACTCATCTCCTGAATATTCTCCTCACCGAGCTCCGGCAGAATATGTGAAATATAATCCGAAAATACCCCGTTCGGCGATAAAATCAGAATATTCGAAGACTTCAGATTCTGTCTGTCATGATACAAAAGGTAGGCAATCCGATGCAGCGCCACCGATGTCTTGCCGCTTCCCGCCGCTCCCTGAATTACCAGAATCCGGTCCTTCGTATTGCGGATGATCGCATTCTGTTCCTTCTGAATTGTGCGGATAATATTCTTCAGCTGTACCTCGCCGTTGCTGCCAAGCTCCGCCTTTAAAATATCATCATCAATTTTCACATCACTCTCAAATCCGTAAATCATCTTTCCATCCCGGATCTTATACTGCCACTTGGAACAGATTTCCCCTGTCATCTCGCCGCCCGGCGCCAGATAGGAAGCCGGCCCGCGGTCAAAATCGTAGAAAAGACCGCTGACCGGGCTTCTCCAGTCGTAAATCAGCGGCAGCTCGCCCGGCCGCTCCGCAAAATTGCCGATGCCGATATAGAAAATTTCCGGCTCATCATCCCCGTCATAGCAGAAATCCACACGCCCGAAGAACGGAGAATCCAGCATTTTCCGGAAGCGGCTCCGCAGAAGAAGCTGCTCCTGATTCGCATTCACCTGATGCAGCAGCGCCTGCTGATTGTCGTAATCCTCATATCCGTACTGGTCCATCTCGGTATAGTTCTGCCAGTAATAATCGTGCATATTTTCAATTTCTTTCTGTCCGTCCAGCAGAGACTGGCTGATCTCGGCAAGACGCGCCTGCAGCTTTTCCAGCACAAAAGAAAGATATTCCTGTCCGTTTTTCTGGTCTGTCATAGAAGGAAACCTCCTCTTAAAAATATAATGTCGAGTGCCGGAAAACCCGGCTGATCTTATCAGTATAGCAGACAGGCACGTTTCCTGCAATTCAAACATAAAATAAAGAAAAATCCCCTTTGAGGTGCCGCTTTTCTTGGAACCCTTTTTAAAACCACTGTCTGCACAGGAAGAAAAAAGCTGTCTGGATGCGTATCAGAGGGGCGATACAAAAGCCAGAGACATTCTGGTCGAGCGGAATCTGCGCCTGGTCGCGCACGTTGTGAAAAAGTATCAGGGCCTGCCCGATGATCTCGATGATCTGATTTCCATTGGAACGATCGGCCTCATCAAGGCGGTGATGACATATGATTCGAAAAAAGGAAACCGGCTGGCCGCATACGCCGCCCGCTGTATTGATAATGAGCTGCTGATGTATCTTCGGAGCAAAAAGAAAACGGCACGGGAGATTTCCCTCTACGAGCCGATCGGAACCGACAAGGAGGGAAATGAGATCCATCTGCTTGACATCGTGGAGGGCGGCGGGGAGGATATCGCGGAACAGTACAACCGGAAAGAGGACGCGGTGCGGCTGTACTGTTATCTGGATTCGGAATTAAAAGAGCAGGAAAAACAGGTGCTTCTTCTCCGGTACGGCCTTGGCGGAAAAGCAGAATACACACAGAAACAGGTCGCTGCCCGGCTCGGCATCAGCCGTTCGTACGTGTCGCGGATCGAGAAGAATGCAATTGAAAAGTTGCGGTTACGGTTTGCCGCTTCGTAAATGCTTGACATTTCAAACGGACTGCTTCTATAATAAAGGGTAAGGAAATCAGGTGCAGAAAAGGTTTCCTTATCCTTACTTTTTCGAACAAAAATCAAAGATAATATCTTCCCGGTGTTCTTGCCGGACATTTTCCCAAAATGAAAAATAAATAGGAACTATACGACCTGCTACTGAAAGAAAAGGAGGTTTTCTTTGTATTGCAGTGTATTATCAGCCACCGTCTCGGGCATGGAGATGATTCCGGTGCAGGTGGAGGCGGATGTCAGTGACGGCATGCCGCAGTTTACGATGGTCGGCTACGTGAGTGCCCAGGTAAAGGAGGCGCAGGACCGCGTGCGGACAGCCCTCAAAAACATGGGAATTTCCCTGCCGCCGAAACGAATTACGATTAATTTATCCCCGGCGGACGTCCGAAAAGAAGGATCGCGTTTCGATCTTCCGATTGCAGCGGGCGTTCTGATGACGCTCGGCCGGATTCCGCCCAGGTCACTCCGGAAAACGATGGTGCTCGGTGAACTCGGCCTTGACGGCCATGTGCAGGAGATCAGCGGTGTATTTCCGGCAGCGGCGAAGGCGCGGGAGCTTGGATGCACAACGCTTCTTGTTCCAGCCGGAAATGCCGCGGAAGGGGGTCTGGTCGGCGGGCTTCACGTCGTTGGAATCCAGAATTTACAGGAGCTTTTGAACTACTGCTGTGAAGGGAAAATGCCGTCGCTTCCGTCTATAGAAAATCAAAAGAAGGAGGACGGAAAAGAGCCGGACTTTTCCGAAGTGCAGGGCCAGACGGCGGCGCGGCGGGCGGCGCTCATCGCTGCGGCCGGATTTCACAATCTGCTGATGCTGGGGCCGCCGGGCAGCGGAAAATCCATGATCGCAAGGCGGATTCCGACGATCATGCCTCCGATGTCTGAGGAGGAGCAGATGGAAGTAACGCGGATCTACAGCATCGCCGGAATGCTTGCCAAAGGAGAGGGTGTCCGCCGGGAGCGGCCCTTCCGTGCTCCGCATCACACGATGACGCCGCAGGCTCTTGCAGGCGGCGGAAAACAGCCGTCTCCGGGCGAAATTACGCTGGCACACCGCGGTGTTCTCTTCCTTGATGAACTCCCGGAGATGACGCGCACAACCATTGAGATCCTGCGCCAGCCGCTCGAGGAGCACCGGATTGTGATTTCCCGTGTCAGCGGAAACTATGTGTTCCCGGCGTCATTTCTGATGGTGGCGGCAATGAACCCCTGCCCCTGCGGCTTTTACCCCGACTTATCGCGCTGTACCTGCGCACCCGGCGACATCAGCCGGTATCTCTCGAGAGTCAGCCAGCCGTTCCTCGACCGCATGGATCTCTGCGTGCAGGTGGAAGCACTTTCCTACGAGGATCTGCACGGTGAGGAGCGGTGCGAATCCTCGGCCAAGATGCGGGAAAAAGCGACGGCAGCGGCGGAAATTCAGGCGGCGCGCTACCGGCAGGAGTCGATTCATTTCAATAGCGAACTGAAAGCAGGCCAGATCGAGAAATACTGTATCCTGGAAAAGGCAGCGGAAGAGCTTTTAGAGGATGCCTTCCGCCGCCTGCGCCTCAGCGCGCGTTCCTACCACGGGATTATCCGTACCGCGCGGACAATTGCGGATCTGGACGGGGCGGTCAAAATCGGCGTGCCGCATATCAGCGAGGCGATCTGCTTTCGGAGCGCCGACAAAAGTATATGGAGGATCTGACGTATGGCGATGGAAATCTTTACAGTCGGCCGCGGGCAGGAGGGCTATCCGGAGCGGCTTATGCCGTTCGCGGACATGCCGTCCCGCCTTTTCGTGCGGGGCGCGCTGCCGGCGGATGAGCAGAAAACAGCGGCGATTGTGGGCGCGCGGATGTGTACGGCGTACGGAAAGAGCCAGGCGGCCTTTTTCGCGCAGGTGCTGGCGGCAAACGGCGTGGCGGTGATCAGCGGACTGGCGTGCGGAATCGACGCGGCGGCGCACGAGGGGGCACTGCGCGGAAAGGGAAAGACGTTTGCCGTGCTTGGCTGCGGCGTGGATATCTGCTATCCGAAACAGAATTACCCGCTGATGCGGCGGATGCTGGAAAACGGAGGCGGTGTCTTAAGCGAATTTCCGCCGGGCGCAGAGCCGCTTCCGTGGCATTTCCCGATCCGCAACCGCGTGATCAGTGCGCTGGCAGATGTCGTTCTGGTAATTGAGGCAAAAGAGAAGAGCGGCTCGCTCATTACGGCGGACTACGCGCTGGAGCAGGGAAAAACGGTATTTGCCCTGCCCGGACGGACAACGGATGCGACAAGCCGCGGCTGCAACCGCCTGATCGCGCAGGGAGCGGAAATTGCGATTTCACCCGAAACGATTCTCGAGGAGCTGGGCGTGAAAAAGGCCGGGACAAAAAGAGCCGCACCGCGTCCGCGCTATGGAAAAGAGGCGGAAATGGTTCTGAAAACACTCGCGGCAGAACCGCAGAATCTTGCACAGCTTGCCGGCAGCACCGGAATCCCGCTGCAGGAGCTGACCGGCATTCTGCTGGCACTCGAAATTGACGGCGTTATTGCGGAAAATCCGCCGGGCATGTACATGGCGTTATCGTAAAAGGGACGAGGAAAAGAAAGGTTTTGTGATATTCCGCCCGGTGCACAATTATAATAGAAGAAAAAGAAAAAGGGGGGCTCTTCTGCGCCGCGTGCATGTCTGAAAAAGGAAAAAGAAAAGAAAAAAATCAGGAAAAATCGTTAAAAAATAGAAAAAATCCTGTTATTTTGTCGGGAAACATCGAAAAATGGTACATTTTAAAAATGGAAAACACTTGCAAGAAAAAACTTTTTGGTGTATAGTCAGTGGAAGTTACGACTAATTTAGGAATTATTCTGGAATTTGTAATGATGCAGAACTATGCGATATGAAAAACGCAATATAGATCTGGACAGTTATAAAAATATGTATTCAGGAGGCATCAGAGGTGGCAAAATATCTTGTAATAGTGGAATCACCGGCAAAAGTCAAGACGGTGAAAAAGTATCTCGGGGCAAATTACGAAGTTGCAGCATCTATGGGCCATGTGCGCGATCTGCCGAAAAGCCGGCTTGGAATTGATGTAGAACATGACTTTGAACCAAAATATATCACCATCCGCGGAAAAGGAGAGCTTCTGGCATCTCTTCGAAAAGCCGCAAAAAAAGCAGATAAAGTTTATCTCGCAACTGACCCTGACCGCGAGGGAGAGGCAATTTCCTGGCATCTGTCGATTGCGCTGAATCTCGATGAGAACAAGATGCGCCGCATCACCTTCAACGAGATCACAAAATCAGCAGTCAAAGCGTCGATCAAACAGGCACGCGACATCGATATGAACCTGGTGGACGAGCAGCAGGCGCGCCGCTGCCTCGACCGTATGGTAGGTTATGAAATCAGTCCATTGTTATGGAAGAAAATCAAACGCGGACTTTCCGCCGGCCGTGTGCAGTCCGTTGCACTGCGCATCATCGGCGACCGCGAGGATGAGATCAATGCGTTCATTCCGAAAGAATACTGGACACTGGAAGCAGATCTGAAAATTCCGGGCGAGAAGAAACCGCTCGTCGCAAAATTCCACGGCAAAGGCAGTGAAAAGATGGCGGTCGAGACGAAAGAGCAGCTCGATGAAATCTTAAAGGGACTGGAAAATGAGACCTTTACCGTATCCGAAGTGAAAAAAGGAGAGCGTTCCAAGAAAGCGCCGCTTCCGTTCACCACGAGTACCCTGCAGCAGGAAGCATCGAAGGTGCTGAACTTCTCCACGCAGAAGACGATGCGTCTGGCGCAGCAGCTCTACGAGGGCGTGGAAGTAAAGGGAAAGGGAACGATCGCTCTGATTTCCTATCTGCGTACCGATTCTACACGAATCAGCGAGGAGGCCGATGCGGCAGCACGTTCCTTTATCCAGGAGCAGTACGGCACAAAATATACCGCAAGCGGGGACACGACGGAGAATAAAAACAGCAAGGCACAGGATGCGCACGAGGCCATCCGTCCGACCGATGTGACGAATACACCGGTAATGGTAAAAGAATCCCTGCCAAGAGATCTGTTCCGCCTGTATCAGCTGATCTGGAAACGCTTTGTGGCAAGCCGCATGCAGCCGGCCATCTATGAGACAATTTCCGCACGGATCAATGCAGGAGAGTATCTCTTTACAGCAGCTTCCTCCCGTCTGGCATTTGATGGTTTCATGTCCGTTTACACCGATCCGGATGAGGAAAAGAAAGAGAAAAACGCCGCTGTTCGGAGCCTGGAGGCAGGAACGGAGCTGGCACTGGAAAAGATGGATCCGCAGCAGCACTTCACACAGCCGCCGGCACACTACACCGAGGCATCCCTTGTCAAAACACTCGAGGAACTCGGCATCGGCCGTCCAAGTACGTATGCGCCGACCATCACAACGATCATCAACCGCCGTTACGTGGCAAAGGAGAACAAGAATCTTTACATGACAGAGCTCGGCGAGGTGGTCAACAACATGATGAAAGAGGCATTCCCGAGCATCGTGGATGTCAACTTTACGGCAACGATGGAAGCTCTGCTCGACAGGGTTGGAGATGGAAGTGTTCCGTGGAAGACAGTAGTCGAGAACTTCTGGCCGGATCTCTATGAGGCGGTCACAGAGGCAGAAAAGAACCTCGAAGAAGTTAAGGTAGAGGATGAGGTGACGGATGTCATCTGCGAGAACTGCGGCCGCAACATGGTGGTCAAATACGGCCCGCACGGAAAATTCCTCGCCTGCCCGGGATTCCCGGACTGCAAGAACACGAAGCCGTATCTGGAAAAGATCGGTGTTCCGTGTCCGAAGTGCGGAAAAGAAGTGATCCTGCGCAAGACGAAAAAAGGACGGAAATATTATGGATGCGAAAACAATCCGGAATGCGATTTCATGTCCTGGCAGAAACCGTCTGCCAAGAAATGCCCGCAGTGCGGCGGCTATATGCTGGAAAAAGGCAATAAGCTGGTCTGCGCGGACGAGCAGTGCGGCTATGTAGAAGTACGCGAAAAGAAAGACGAAGACTGAGAATGACAAAGCGGTCTGTACTGGTGAAAAACTGGTGCAGGCCGTTTTTTTGCTTATCGCGGCGGAAAAACAGGAAGATCCGAAAAAATTTAGCATGAATTTTTATAAAATTTATAGTTTTCTGAAAAATATATTGATTTCCGGAAAACTACATGATAGAATGAGCTTAGTTTTAAGGGTTGTCTGAAAAAGGCATCAGTGTGCATTTTTTTCGGCGGATACGCCAAAAAAATGCAGAAAATAAAGAAAGGAGAAGAACATGAGCGTACAACTGCTGGATAAAACCAGAAAAATCAACAAACTGCTTCATAACAATCACTCCACGAAGGTCGTGTTCAACGATATCTGTGAAGTCCTGATGGAAACGTTAAGTTCCAATATCCTGGTGATCAGTAAAAAAGGAAAAGTGCTGGGCATCAGCCTTTGCCCGGGCGTGGAAGAAATTACGGAGCTGATCGAGGATAAGGTGGGCGGTTATGTCGATGCCGCATTAAACGAGCGTCTCCTCGGCGTACTCTCCACAAAAGAGAACGTCAATTTACAGACCCTCGGCTTTGAGCGGCCTGGTGTAGAGCGCTACACCGCAATTATCTGCCCGATCGAGATCGCCGGAGAACGCCTTGGTACCGTATTTATGTACCGCTGCACCCCGCAGTACGATATCGACGATATCATCGTCAGTGAGTACGGCACAACCGTTGTCGGACTGGAAATGATGCGTTCCGTCAACGAGGAAAATGTGGAGGAAAACCGCAAGGTTCAGGTGGTTAAATCCGCATTCAACACGCTGTCCTTCTCCGAACTGGAAGCCATCATCCATATCTTTGATGAACTGAACGGGGATGAGGGCATTCTGGTTGCAAGCAAAATTGCAGACCGCGTCGGCATCACAAGATCCGTCATCGTAAATGCCCTCCGCAAATTCGAGAGCGCAGGCGTCATCGAGTCCCGTTCCAGCGGTATGAAGGGAACGTATATCAAGGTATTAAATGATTATATCTTTGATGAACTCGACGAGATCAAAGCAAGAAAGAACCTGAAAGGAAAGGGCGATGCCCATCCGGACGAGGCGAAAAAATAAAAAAGTGGAATGTAGAAAAGAATCGGAGCCGTTTAAGAATGGCGCCGTTTCTTTTTGTGCAAAAAAGCATTCGGGGAGCGGAAAAAAATGGTATCATTCCCGTTTTTAGGAATAAACTATAATTAGATTCTAAAGAGAGTATAAAATATGAAAAAATTGCCAAAATAAGAAAAAACGAGGAAATAAGAGAAATTAAGAGTTATAACGAGAGAAAAAAAGAGAATTACAAAATTCATGCATTTGCGAAATGAGGTGGAAAACACTATAGTAAGAACCATCAAGTAGCACTCGAATGAACTGAGTGCTAATAAATAAAACTGAATGAAATCTTGAAGGAGGAAACATAAATGAAGTTAGTACCTTTAGGTGACAGAGTTGTATTAAAAGAGTTAAAAGCAGAGGAAACCACAAAATCCGGTATCGTACTTCCGGGACAGGCACAGGAGAAACCGCAGCAGGCTGAGGTTATCGCAGTAGGACCTGGAAAAGTAGAAGACGGCAAAGAAGTAAAAATGGAAGTTGCAGTCGGAGATCAGGTAATCTATTCCAAATATGCAGGAACCAACGTCAAACTGGAAGATGAAGAGTACATCATCGTAAAACAGGATGACATTCTGGCAGTTGTAAAATAAAGAATAATCAAGTAAAAATCAGGAGGCATGACAATCATGGCAAAAGAGATTAAATATGGAGCAGAGGCAAGAAACGCTCTTCAGAATGGTGTAAACCAGCTTGCAGATACCGTACGTGTAACCCTTGGACCGAAAGGAAGAAACGTTGTTCTGGACAAACAGTACGGCGCTCCGCTCATCACAAACGATGGTGTTACGATTGCAAAAGAGATCGAGCTGGCAGACGGCTTTGAAAACATGGGCGCACAGCTCATCAAAGAAGTTGCTGCAAAGACCAACGACGTAGCAGGTGATGGTACCACAACCGCAACCGTTCTGGCACAGGCTATGGTAAACGAAGGAATGAAAAACCTGGCAGCAGGTGCGAACCCGATCGTTCTTCGTAAGGGAATGAAGAAAGCAACCGATAAAGCTGTTCAGATCCTTGCAGAGATGAGCCAGCCGGTAGCAGGCAAAGAGCAGATTGCAAAAGTTGCAGCTGTTTCTTCCGGAAGCGAAGAAGTAGGCCAGATGGTAGCTGACGCTATGGAAAAAGTTTCCAAAGACGGCGTTATCACCATCGAGGAGTCCAAGACCATGCAGAACGAGCTGGAGCTGGTAGAAGGTATGCAGTTCGACCGTGGATATATCTCTGCTTACATGTGTACCGATATGGAGAAAATGGAAGCCGTTCTCGACAATCCATATATCCTGATTACCGATAAGAAACTGTCCAACATTCAGGAAGTCCTTCCGCTGCTGGAGCAGATCGTACAGAGCGGTGCAAGACTGCTGATCATCGCTGAGGACGTAGAGGGCGAGGCTCTCCAGACACTCGTGATCAACAAACTGCGCGGAACCTTCAACGTAGTAGCTGTCAAAGCACCGGGCTACGGCGACAGAAGAAAAGCAATGCTCGAGGATATCGCAATCCTGACCGGCGGCCAGGTGATCTCCGAGGAAGTTGGTCTGGAATTAAAAGACGCTACTCTGGAAATGCTCGGACGTGCAAAATCTGTTAAAGTTCAGAAAGAGAACACTGTTATCGTTGACGGTGCCGGCGCAAAAGATGCCATCGCTGCAAGAATCGGCCAGATCAGATCCCAGATCGAGGAGACCACTTCTGAGTTCGATAAAGAGAAACTGCAGGAGAGACTGGCAAAAATGGCAGGCGGCGTAGCTGTTATCCGTGTAGGTGCAGCAACCGAGACCGAGATGAAAGAAGAAAAACTCCGTATGGAGGATGCTTTAAATGCAACGAGAGCAGCCGTAGAAGAGGGTATCATCGCAGGCGGCGGTTCTGCATACATCCATGTAACAACACAGCTTGCAGAGCTGATTGACAGCCTGGACGGCGACGAGAAGATCGGTGCAAGAATCGTACAGAAAGCACTCGAGGCTCCTCTGTTCCACATCGTAACAAACGCAGGTCTGGAAGGCGCTGTTGTGATCAACAAAGTAAAAGAGTCCAAAGTAGGTGTTGGATTTGATGCATACAACGAAGAGTATGTGGACATGATCCAGGCTGGTATCCTTGATCCGGTTAAGGTTACCAGAAGCGCACTGCAGAACGCTACCAGCGTTTCCGCAACCCTGCTGACCACCGAGTCCGTAGTTTCCACCATCAAAGAGCCGGCTCCGGCTATGCCGGCAGGCGCAGACGGCGGAATGGGAATGATGTAATTTCCGGGATAAAAATGTCTGGTAAAACAAAATAAGAAAACCGGCTGGCAAAGACCGTAGCGGAACATGGGTTCCGAAGTCCTGTCTTTGCCGGCCGGTTTTTTAGTGGAAAGTTTTTCTTCCATTTCGCATGGCTCTGAATCGTTACAAAAAATTTCAGAAAGTTTTCATGCTTTCGCCGGGCGGCGTATATGGACGCTTCCGGCGTTTTATGCTATACTGATTTGTAGGATGTTGGGGGAAATACAACAAAGGAGAAGAAACACACATGGCAAGTCGTTATGAATCCGACATGACAAGGAAGGAGAAGATGCAGCTCGAAAAAGAGAAGCTGTCGAAAATGAATTTTAAAGAGAAACTGGCCTATATCTGGGAATACTACAAGGCTGTCATTTTCGGCATCCTCGCTGTTATCTTCATCATCGGCACGATTGTGAATATCCATGAAAATGCGAAGTATTATGACCTCGTGAGCATTGCCGTAGTGGATTACGCAGGACTGCAGGATGTAAGTCCGATCGAGGAGGACCTAAAAGAAGCGCTCGGAACCGGAGACAAGTACGAAAAGGTAAGCATCGATACGAGCTACAGCTTCGGTGAAAACCTGGAAAACGCGGATTACAACACGCTGATGAAATTCACAGCCGTGATTGCCGCACAGAGCATGGATGTTCTGATCTGTTCACAGGCTGTGTACGACAACTACAGCAAAGACGATTATTTTCTGGATCTGTCCACCCTGTTTGACGAAGCGACGTGTGAGAAGTACGGGATAAAGGCGGGAGATACCTGCCTCGACATTTCCAAACTGAAAAAGTACCAGGATATGGGCCTTACGTACTATGAGCCGTGTTATCTGACCGTGTTGGTCAATACAAAGAACGCGGACAATGTAGCAAAACTGATCGAATATCTTGAGGAGGATGGAGTAAATGAGTGATCTTTACACAGAAGTGCTGGTGAAAAAACAGCAGACAGGAAAAGACAAGGTGATCAAAGGAGTTCTGATCTTCTTTACCGTTCTTTTTGCAGCCGCAGGAATTATGATGAATCCGCTGATTCTGCTTCTTGCGCTGGTACTTGGAATCGTAGACTATATTTTTATCCCGAAGCTTTCGGTAGAGTTTGAGTATCTGTACGTCAACGGCGAGCTCGACATCGACCGTATCTATTCGCAGTCAAGAAGAAAAAGAGCCGCAAGCTATGAGCTTTCCAACATGGAAATCCTGGCTCCGTACCAGTCCCATCAGCTCGATTCCTACAAAAACAATCAGAGCATCAAACGTTACAACTATTCCTCCGGAATCGAAGGACAGGGCCACAAACCGTATGCATTTGTGATCTCCAAGGACAACACAATGCAGATGGTCATCTTCGAGCCGGATGAGGTGATGTTAAAGGATATCCGCAACCGCGCACCAAGAAAGGTATTTATGGATTGACAGCTTTTTTGTTTTGTGTTAAATTAGGTGATAAATCAAAAAGACTTAAGAAGAAAGGAAGATAAGAAAATGGGTACAATTATTGGTGATGGTATTACCTTCGATGATGTGCTTCTGGTTCCGCAGTATTCTGAAGTAACCCCAAACATGGTAGATCTGACTACGCATCTGACCAAGAAGATCAAGCTGAACATTCCGATGATGAGCGCCGGCATGGATACGGTTACAGAACACCGTATGGCAATTGCCATGGCACGTCAGGGAGGAATCGGTATTATCCACAAGAATATGTCGATTGAGCAGCAGGCAGAAGAAGTAGACAAAGTAAAACGTTCTGAGAACGGTGTTATCACCGATCCGTTCTATCTGTCTCCGGAGCACACCCTGGAAGATGCCAATAATCTGATGGCAAAATTCCGTATTTCCGGTGTCCCGATTACCGAGAACGGAAAACTGGTTGGTATTATTACAAACCGTGATCTGAAGTTTGAAACTGATTTCACCAAGAAAATCAAAGAGTCCATGACCAGCGAAAACCTGATCACTGCAAAAGTAGGCGTTACGCTGGACGAGGCAAAAGCAATCCTTGCAAAATCCAGAAAAGAAAAACTTCCGATTGTCGATGACGATTTCAACCTCAAAGGTCTGATCACCATCAAAGATATCGAGAAAACCATCAAGTACCCATTGTCCGCCAAGGATGAGCAGGGACGTCTGCTCTGCGGTGCCGCAGTCGGCATCACGGCAAACGTGCTCGATCGTGTCGATGCGCTGGTAAAAGCACATGTAGACGTGATCGTCATCGACTCCGCTCACGGACATTCCGCAAATATCTTCAAAACACTTCGTCTCATCAAAGAGCATTATCCGGATCTGCAGGTAATCGCCGGAAACGTGGCAACCGCAGAGGCAACAAGAGACCTGATCGCAGCCGGAGCAGACGCTGTTAAAGTCGGTATCGGACCTGGTTCTATCTGTACGACCCGTGTCGTTGCAGGTATCGGTGTACCGCAGATCACAGCCGTTATGGACTGCTATGAGGAAGCAAAGAAGACCGGAACTCCGATCATCGCCGACGGCGGTATCAAGTACTCCGGAGACATGACAAAGGCTATCGCAGCCGGTGCCAATGTCTGCATGATGGGAAGCATCTTCGCAGGATGCGATGAGAGCCCGGGAGATTTCGAACTGTTCCAGGGAAGAAAATACAAAGTATACCGTGGAATGGGATCCATCGCAGCCATGGAGAACGGAAGCAAAGACCGTTACTTCCAGACCGGCGCCAAGAAACTGGTTCCGGAAGGTGTGGAAGGCCGTGTAGCATACAAAGGCCTCGTAGAGGACACTGTATTCCAGCTGATCGGCGGACTTCGTTCCGGTATGGGCTACTGCGGAGCGAAAGATGTTGAGACCTTAAAGGAGACCGGAAAATTTGTGAAGATTTCCGCAGCATCCTTAAAAGAGTCCCATCCGCATGATATCCACATCACCAAAGAGGCTCCGAACTACAGCGTGGACGATAAATAAGAATAAAAAGTCGCAAAAGGCAGAAGGGGGAAAGGGCAGAAACTTTTCAGCTTCTGCCTTTTCAAATGAGGGGGCGCTTATTTGCAGCGGGGAGAGAACATATGGCACAGAAGAGACGGGGAAAAATGACAAGAAAACAGAGGCAGCGCCAGCTTCACCGCAGAATGTTTCTGACGGGAGTTCTGGTGGTGCTGATCTGCGTCGGCATTTACAGCGGCATCCGCCGTGTGGCAAAAACGGCAAGTGATATCACGGCCGTTGACTATTCCGGTTCTGATTATGAGGACAACGATATCACCGACTGGACCGGCGCTCCGCCGATTGATGTGGAGCTTCTGACGCCGAACAGCTGGTCCAGACCGCAGACGAGGCTGAAAAAGGTGGACGGTATCGTTATTCACTACACCGCAAACCCGGGAAGCACGGCGATGCAGAACCGTGATTACTTTGAAAACCTGCCTGAGACGCAGGAGGCGCAGGCCAGCAGCCATTTCGTCGTCGGCATCGAGGGAGAAGTCGTTCAGTGTATCCCGACGAGTGAATGGTCGTATGCATCGAACCAGCGTAATTTCGATACAATCTCGATTGAATGCTGCCACCCGGATGACAGCGGTGAATTTACCGATGAGACATACAATTCTGTGGTCCAGCTCGCCGGTTTCTTATGCAAGCGGTTCAATCTGACTTCGGACGATGTGATCCGTCACTATGATGTAACCGAAAAGCTCTGCCCTCTGTACTACGTGGAGCATGAGGATGCCTGGATTCAGATGAAGGCAGATATTCAGGCGTATGCGGATTCACTTTCCTAAGAGCTGTTTTTAAGAAAAATGAAAAAATCCCCATTGGGAAAATCAGTTTCAGGAGAAATGATTTTTCCAACGGGGATTTTTCTGTTATCCAATATTTTTAGTAATAGTAGCGCCGTCTGCGCCGCTTTCTTTTTTTCGTATTTCCGCCGAGTGCAATCCAGCAGAACAGCCGTACAAACGTGATGCCGAAGAGAACGCCGATGCTGTCGATGCCGACGTCCTTTACCGACGGGCCGCGGTTGGCGACCATCGTCTGGTGGAACTCATCGCTCGCGGCAAAGGCGACACAGAGGATGCCGGCAAGAAACGTGAGCGCGAAGCCGCGCAGGCCGTAGACGTAGAGCGGAAGCGAAACACAGATTGCAAGCAGACAGTACTCTGTCATATGAGCCAGCTTCCGCACCGGGTACTGATACTCGTCAGCCAGTTCCTGGATCTTCTCATCATCCCATCCGCGGTCCATGACGTGGTCGATCGTGATGAAAATGCTGCGCGCCACTTTTTCACTGAGCTGTGAGGATTCCGTTCCGTTCTGGGAAGAGAAGGAGAAAATCAGCGACATCATCAGAATCGCCGGGATGAAGGAAAACGGTTTTAACAGTGCAATTACAATTCGATTCATAAAATACCTCCGGTAAAACAAAACAGGTCAGATCGGAAACTTTTTATGCGGTATGCTCGCGGATTCTGGCAATCGCAGAAAAGATCAGGAATGCCAGCAGGTTCACGATTACGACCGTCGCTCCGGCAGGGGAGGACAGGAAAAACGAGAGGGACATGCCAAGAAGGAAGCACACCACCGAGAGAACCGCGGAGCAGATCACCACGCTCTGGAAGGTATGGCAGAGACGCATCGAGGTCAGTGCCGGGAAAATCAGCAGGCTTGAGATCAGAAGCGCGCCCATCATGCGCATGCCGAGGACGGTGGTGATGGCGGTTAAGAATGCCAGCAGCATGTTGTAAAATTCTGCGCGGACACCGGTTGCTTTGGCAAATGTCTCGTCGAAAGTGACGGCAAAAATACGGTTGTAATACAGGACGAACAGGATCAGCACGACGATGGAGAGCACCACGGAGAGAACAACGTCCTCATCACTCATCGCAAGGATGCTTCCGAACATGTAGTTGTTGACATCGGTGTTCATGCCGCTCGACCACGAAACCGTGATGACACCGATCGCAAGCGCAGAGCTTGAAATCAGGCCGATGGCGGCGTCGCCTTTGATCTTGCTGGATTCGTTCATGCGGAGCAGCAGAAAGGCGGCAAGCACGACGACAGGGATTGTGAAGGCAAGCGGAGCAAAACCGAGTGCCGCTGCAATTGCAAGAGAGCCGAATCCGACATGGGAGAGGCCGTCGCCGATCATGGAGTAGCGCTTTAACACGAGGCTGACGCCAAGCAGTGCGGCACACAAAGAGACGAGAATGCCGACCACAAGGGCACGCTGCATAAACGGATAAGAAAGCATTTTCAGCAGATTTGAAATCATAAGTCAGCACCTCCTAAAAACTGTTTTCCCGCCTCGGTTTTCAGATACTCGTCCATCGGACCGAAGAAGACCTGCTTCTGGTCGAGCTGGAGAATGTGCGTTGCGTCCGGCAGAATATTGCGGATATCGTGGGAAACCATGATGATCGTAACGTTCTGCTCGCGGTTGATGCGGCGGATGAGCTGGTACATTTCGTTTGTCATGACCGGGTCAAGGCCAGTGACCGGCTCATCGAGGAGCAGCAGTTTCTTTGTGGCGCAAAGCGCACGAGCGAGAAGCACACGCTGCTGCTGGCCGCCGGAGAGATCACGGTAGCATCGTTTCTTTAATGGAAGGAGGTCGAGAAGCTCCATATTGCGGAGCGCGTCCTCTTTGTCTGCCTTTGTGTAAAACGGCGGGAAATGCGGGTGGTTCTGCCGGCCGGACAGCACGACTTCCCAGACGCTCGCCGGGAAATCCTTTTGTGCGGCGGTCTGCTGCGGCAGATAGCCGATCTCGCTTGGATGAAGCCCGTCGCCGGTTGTGATCGAGCCGGTGGACGGATTTTTTAAGTGAAGCAGTCCCTTGACCAGAGTACTTTTTCCGGAACCGTTCTCGCCCACAATACAGAGGTAGGAGCCGGCTTCCAGGGCAAAGTTGACATCGGTCAGGACCGGGATGCCCTCGTAGGAGAAGGTGACATCACTGCAGGTAAGTAGAGCCATTAGTTCAGAGCCTCCTTTAGTGCGGCGACATTCTGTTCCATCAGGGAAAGATACGTGGCGCCGTTTTCGAAATCATCTTTGGATACGTTGTGACAGGAGTGAAGCAGCAGCTTTTTCGCGCCGGTCGCCTCACAGATGCAGTCCGTCATTTTTTCGTTGGACAGCTCGGTGTGGAAGACGACAGGAATCTGCTCTTTGTTGATCTTGTCAATTAAAAAAGAAAGTGTTTTGGCACTCGCCTCGGATTCCGAGGAGCAGCCGGGGAATGCCGCGTAATAGTCGAGGCCGTAGGCGTCTGCGAAATAGCGGAACGGAAAACGGTCGCCGAAAACGATGGTGTGGCGGCTGGCATTCGCTGTGACATCGGAAAATTCCTCATCGAGGGAGGTAAGCGAAGCGAGGTATGAAGCAGTGTTTGCCTGATAATCGTCCGCGTTTTCCGGGTCGAGGCGGCAGAGCGCATCGCAGAGCTTCTGGACAATCCGCATTGCATTTTTCGGTGAAGTCCAGACGTGCTCGTCCTGTTCGCCGTGGGATTCGTCTTCGTGATCGTGGGAATCCTCGTCGTGGTCCGCATCCTCGTCCTCATGATCGTGTGCGTGTCCGTGGGTCTCCATTCCCTCGACCGTTTCCTCGGCAACGGTGTCGACGCAGTCCATCAGCGTGACGACTTCTTTGTTCGAGGTATCGACGGAATCGAGAATCGTTTCCACCCAGGCATCGGAATCGCCGCCGACGTAGACGAAGAGATCGCATTCGGAAACTGTGATCATATCGCCCGGTGTCGGCTCAAATGAGTGGCTTTCTGCGCCCGGGGAAAGCAGCATGTGGAGATCGAGGTGATCGCCGCCGATGGCACGCAGAAAATCGTACTGCGGAAAAATGGTCGCCACGGCGGAGAGCTTTTCGTTCTCTGTGGAATCCGCCGTCTCCTTTGCGGAACCTGCGCAGCCCGTCAGAAGAAGGAGCGCAGGAAGGAGGAGAAGGCGTAAATGTTTTCTGGAAAAAAACGTCATGATACTCCTTTCTGAAAGAAAATACGGAAGCATTGTGAAAAAGCTCCGTATCAGACCGTTCAGTAACAAATGCCGCAGGAGTGGGAAGCGGCAGACGGAGAGTGTAACCCTCCGAAAAAAGATCAGTTACCATCATATAGCAGGGGTGATTCATTTGTCAAGGAAAGACACAAAAAGCTGCGTCCGCCAGAAGCGGGGAAGCAGCTTTTTGCAGATATTTGATACGTTTTGTGAAACCGGATTACGATACCCTGCGGAACTGTGCCTGGTAGAGCTGGTAGTACGCGCCCTGTTTTGCCATCAGTTCGTCGTGGGTTCCCTGCTCGAAAATCTTTCCGTGGTCGATCACGAAAATCCGGTCCGCATTTTTAATAGTAGAAAGACGGTGCGCAATGATGAACGAGGTACGGCCCTTCAACAGGCTTTCGATTCCCTGCTGCACCTGAATTTCTGTCTGTGTGTCGATGCTGGACGTCGCCTCGTCGAGAATCAGAATCCGCGGATCAGACACCAACGTTCTGGCAAAGGCGAGAAGCTGGCGCTGGCCGTTGGAAAGACGGGCACCGCGCTCGCTGATCTCGGTGTCATAGCCGTCCGGCAGCTCTATGATAAAGTCATGGGCATGCACGGCCTTTGCGGCGGCAATGATTTCTTCCTCCGTGGCATCGAGCTTTCCATACGCAATGTTGTCGCGGATCGTGCCGGAGAAGAGAAAGTTGTCCTGTGTCATCACGCCCATCTGGGCACGCAGGCTGTTGATGGAGACATCCGTCAGGCTGTGGCCGTCGACGCGGACCGTTCCCGAAGTAATATTGTAGAAACGGCTGATCAGATTGACAATGGTCGTCTTTCCAGCGCCGGTCGGGCCGACGAGTGCGATCGTCTCACCGGGAGCCGCTGTAAAGCTGACATCTTTTAAAACCAGCGTGTCCGGATCATCGGAGTAGGCAAAGCTGACGTGGTCGAACGTTACTTCTCCTTTGATCGGCGGCAGTTCTGTGACGCCAGGCTTGTCGGCAACCTCCGCCGGTGTGTCGAGGATCTCAAAGATTCGCTCCGCAGCGGAAAGGTTCGTGATCAGCTTGTTGTAAAAACCGGCCAGGTTCTGGATCGGATCCCAGAACATCGTCAGATACATCGCAAACGCCGTGAACGTACCGATCGGAACGGCATCCACGCCGAGCACGGAAATACCGATAAAATACAGAAGAAACGTTCCGATGCCCCAGGTTACCTCGATCACAGCGGAAAAACCATCCGCCAGGCGGACCGCATGGATAAAGGAGTTCTGATGCTCAAGAAGAAGCCGGTCAAACTCGCCCTGCGATTCCTGCTCTGCGGTAAAGCTCTTGATGATGCGGATACCGGAGAAGTCCTCGTGGATATACGCCGTAACATTGGAAGATTTTTTCCGGAACGTCTGCCATCTCTTGTGTGCGACGATCTGAATAAAATACATGCCGATAGCGATCAGCGGCAGCACGAGAATCGCACTTAAGGAGAGCCAGATGTTTTTGATCATCATGATCACCAGAATGGCGATGATCGTGAGAATGTTCGGAATCAGCTTTGTGACACCGTCGTTCAGCACATCCTTTAACGAGTTGACATCGCCGATGATGCGCGCCAGAATCTTTCCGGCCGGGCGGGTATCGAAAAAGCTGAAGCTTAAGGTCTGGATATGTGTGTAGAGCTCGTCACGGATTTCCAGAAGAATGTTGTTGGTAATGCGCGCCATCAGAAGCATCCGCAGGCGGACACCGGCCGCGTAAACCAGGTTGATTACAACCATGAATACGCAGAGGGCAACAAGCCCGCGCCAGTCTTTCTGCGCAATATTGACGTCGATGGCGTACTCCAGGAGCAGCGGGTTCACAGTGGAAATCGCGATGGTAACGGCGAGAACCACGAGAACGACGGCAACCTGGCGTTTATAATTTTTTAAGTAGGAGAAGAGGCGGCGGATGGTCGCGCTCTTTAAGACCTCTTTCTGCTCTTCATCTACTTTACTGGAATTGATAGCCATAATCGTATTGTTCCTCTCTTAACGGGTAAGTAAATACAGAAGTTGTCGGGTAACAAATTAAATTGAATTAAGCATTGGCAGGAAGTGCCTGCTCGAGGGCTGCCTTTGCTTTATGGTAATCACCGTACTGAGCCTCCCAGGTGGAGTAGTACAGGCCTTTCTGTGCCATCAGACTCTCATGCGTGCCGCGCTCGGCGATGCGTCCGTGATCGAGATACAGGATCTCATCGGCACTCTGCACCGAAGAAATGCGGTGGGCAATGATGATCTTGGAAACATCTTTTTTCTCGGCGAGATGGCTCTGGATTTCGTATTCGGTCTCCATATCGAGCGCTGAGGTGGAATCATCCAGTACGAGGACCGGAGCCTGTTTTGCCAGGGCGCGTGCGATGGAAAGACGCTGCTTCTGACCGCCGGAAAGTCCCATGCCGCGCTCGCCGATGACGGTTTCGTACTGATCCGAAAGATGGTCGACGAACTCGGAAGCACATGCAGCGGAGACAGCGTTATGTACCTCCTCGGATTTCATCGTGCTGCGGCTGCCGAGGCGGACATTCTCAGAAATGGTATCTGAGAACAGGAAGACGTCCTGCATGACGACGGAAGAAGTATCGCGCACGGTGCGCAGCGGCAGGGTGCGGATATCGTGGCCGTCGAGACAGATGGAACCGTCGGTGACATCGTAAAAACGCTCGAGCAGATTGACGATGGTTGTTTTTCCGGAACCCGTCATACCCATGATGCCGAGTGTGTGGCCCTGCTTTAAGGTAAAGTCGATATCCTGCAGAATCGGTGTGTCATGCAGGGAGAAATCGACGTGATGGAATTCCAGGTCACCCGGAAGTTTTGAAAGCTCCACCGGATTTTCCGGTTCTGCGATCTGCGGCTCCTCTGCGAGAATTTTGTTCAGCTTCTTGTTGGAAGCAATCGCAGAAGCGAAGCAGTTGCCGAGCCAGCCGACGTTTTCGATCGGCCAGGTGATCTTGGAGGTGTACTCCATAAAGGCCGTTAAAACACCGAGCGTAATGCGTCCGTGGATAACACCGTAGCCGCCCGCGAGAAGGACGAGCACGCGCATCAGCTTCGTAAGAAACGAGATGGCGGGATCGTATTTCATCAGGACGCGCGCCTGATCCATGTTGAGATCGCAGTATTTCTGATTGTGTTTCTGGAATTTTTTGATCTCATACGGTTCCCGTGCAAAGGATTTGACGGTGCGGACACCGGCGAGATTTTCCTGTGCAACGGTATTCATGACGGCGTTTTCCTCGCTGATCGCATCGTAGACACGGTCGAGTTCTTTTTCGAGGCGGATTGCGATGCCTGCGACGAAAGGAAGGATCGCCACGGAGACGAGTGTCAGCGGCAGATCCAGTTTGACCATACTGACCATTGCCATCATGATACAGATCAGGCCTTCTAAGATCAGCATGCCGGCAAAGCCGAGGATATCCCAGATCCGGTCGACGTCATCGCGCACACGGGCGAGGAGTTCGCCGGTATTGTTTTTGTCAAAGTATTCCACCGAAAGCCGCTGGACGTGGCGGAACAGGTTGTCCCTCATCTGGCTGGCGACGCGGACGCTGCTGACATCGAATAAAAATTCTTTGATGTACTGAAACAGGGCTTTTGCGGCACCGATCAGAAGAAAGGCGGCAAGGTATTTCCAGAGCAGTTCCATTTTGTGACCGACCAGCACGTCATCCACGATGTGCAGCGTGACAAGCGGCGCGAGCATATCGAGAAAGACACTTAAGGCCATGGAACCAAAAGCGAAAACGTAGTAGTACCAGTTCTGGAGCAGGTACTTACCGATTGGATTTTTCTTCATGAATGTTAAAACCTCCTCATTGATGTCGTTTGGGTGTCTGGCAGAACATAGGCTTTCAAAAGCTCCGTAAGTGTGGGAACGGAACAACGGGAAACGAAAGCGAAGGCTGCGTTTGTATATAAAAGAAGGGAATCGATGCGGTAAGAAGACCGCGGAATCTGCCTGCCGGAAACGGAGCGAAGCCGGAAAGAACGGTTTCGTACTGTTTATAGCAATAAAAAAAGCCGCAGTATCGACGTACCGCGCCTTCTGTGCGAAATAGCAGGCATAAAGAATGCATAGAGATTTGTTATGCAGAGTTAATGCTTACAAAGAATTTCGAAAGAAGGGCAGCCACCTGGTTTGATCGCCATACGAAGTTTATTCTGTTTTACGCTGGATGCATAAATAAGATTGATCATAAGTGGTGTTCTCCTTTCATGATTTTTTCTGCCGCATCTGATCGAACACGACAGCTTATGGTTCTAAGCTACTCCTGTTTTCCAGATTTGTCAATTGTTATTTTCAAAAATTAAAAAATAAAAGCTGCAAAAGGTATGAAAATTGCGAATTTGGGTAGCTGTTTTGGGGAATATGAGATATAATATTACTGTTCAATCAGCAGTGAAACACTTGCTGTTTCGCTACGTAAGAAAGTGATTCAGGTGTGAGCAGCCCTCCTTTTGCGTAGCAAAACTTTCAATGAGGGCTGCGAATGTTACAGTTCGCAGGTATCTGTGAACTGTAACGATATAATAAACGAGAGTATAAGCGGAAAAATCACAAGATAACATGTGAAACGAGGGGACAAAAAGATGGAAAAAATAATTGCAGGCCTGGTGCAGATGGATTCCGGGCCGGATATGAATGAAAATATGCGTATGGCCGAGCAGTATGTGCGGGAGGCGGCGGAACAGGGAGCGAAGCTGATTCTTTTCCCGGAGACCGCAGAATACACGGGAGCAGACATGCCGGGCCACGCAAGTGCAGTGCCGGGCTACGTCAGCCGCCGGTTTTCCAGCCTTGCCAAACGGTACGGTGTCTATCTGCACTGCGGCAGCATGACGGTACGGCGCCATCCGGGGCGTCCGTCCAACACGTCGTTTCTGTTCGGACCAGATGGAGAAACGATTGCAGAATACAGCAAAATACATATGTTTGATGTAAATATTCCGGGCAGTGTCTCCTACGAAGAATCACACGAGATCTGCCCGGGAAATGAAATTGTTCTTGCGGACACGGCGCTTGGCCTGTTCGGCATGAGCATCTGCTACGATATCCGCTTTCCGGAACAGTACCGGCTGATGGCATCCTCCGGAGCAGATGCATTTCTGATAGCGGCGGATTTTACGAAAGCAACGGGAGAGCGCCACTGGGAAGCACTGCTGCGCACGCGCGCCATTGAAAACGGATGCTACGTGCTCGCCGCCAACCAGTGCGGCCAGAAAGCGCGGTTTGAGGCGTACGGCCATTCCATGATCCTTGCGCCGGACGGCGAAATTCTTGCGGAGGCAGATGATACCCCGCAGGTACTCATCGCAGAGCTGGATCCGGAAGTGCTGGAGCGGACAAGAAATGAAATCCCGTCTCTGGAAAACAGGAGAGACGATCTTTACCGTGTAAGCTCGGGAAACGTACGGATTTATGAAGAATAAAAATGCAGGGAGGAAATAAGAAGATGGATCAGTTTATACAGTATACCCCGACGGAAGTCGTGTTCGGAAAAGAGACCGAAAACCAGGCAGGCGCTGAGGTAAAGAAATGGGGCGGCACAAAGGTGCTCGTCGTTTACGGAGGCGGAAGTGCAAAACGGAGCGGTCTTCTGGACCGAGTGGAAGCATCTCTTGCAAAAGAGGGCCTTGCCTTTGAAGAGCTTGGCGGCGTAAAACCAAACCCGAGACTTGCCCTTGCCGAGGAGGGTGTGAAAAAAGCAGTGGAAATGCAGGCAGACTTTATTCTTGCCGTCGGCGGCGGAAGCTCGATTGACACCGCAAAAGCCGTTGCGCATGGAGCTGCAAATCCGGAGGAGGCACTCTGGGATATCTGGACGAAAAAAGTACCGCTGACAAAATCTCTCCCGGTAGGAGCGGTTCTGACGATACCGGCAGCCGGAAGCGAGATGAGCGATTCAGCCGTTCTGACAAACGAGGCAATCGGCAAAAAGGCCGGCATCAACACGCCGTTCAACCGCTGCAAATTTGCCATCATGAACCCGGAGCTGGCAGCAACCCTGCCGAAATACCAGATTGCCTGCGGAGTAACCGACATCATGATGCACACGATGGAGCGCTATTTCATTCCGGAGAGCCAGTGCGAGATGACGGACGAGATCGCAGAGGGACTCCTCCGTACCGTAATCAAAAACGGACCGAAGGTTCTGGAAAACCCATCCGATTACAATGCGATGGCGGAAATCATGTGGTGCGGAAGCCTGTCACACAATGGACTGACGGAGTGCGGACGCGGCAAAGATTTTTCGGTACATAAATTCGGCCATGCGTTAAGTGCAAAATACGATGTAGCACACGGCGCATCCCTGGCGGCAGTCTGGGGTGCCTGGGCGAAATACCAGTACGATGAGGAGACGGTTCTCTGGCGGTTTGCACGGTTTGCAGAAAAAGTCTGGGGCATCACAGAGGGAAGCGATCACAAACGGGCAACGGAAGGCATTGAGCGCACAGTAGCGTTCTTCCATTCGCTCGGCATGCCGACCTCCCTGCATGAGCTTGATATCCCGAACCCGTCGGATGAGGATCTGCGTGCCATTTCCATGGATGCAACACAGCAGGACACTGTAAAACTGTCCCGCATCCGCAAGCTGGGCGCACAGGAAGTATATGAGATTTACCAGATGGCGCGATAAAAGGAGGAAAACCAGATGGCAAAAAAGAAAATCGCAGCACTGCTGATCGCAGCGGCCGTTGCGGCGGGAGGCTGGGCGCTTCCGGCAAGGGTAAGCGCAGCAGAAAATGACGGCACGGCCGTAACCTGGCAGCAGGATGAGACGGAAAGTTCCGAGCAGAATTCGGATGAGGAAGCGGCAGCGCAGGAGCAGAGCGGTACTTCGGAAAACGAGACGCCGGCTGTTACGATTCCAGGTGAGGACAACGAACAGGAGCCGGAAGAGAAACTTCCTGCCGGCTGGGTGAAACAGGAGGACGGAAGCTGGAAATACAGAAAAGAGGACGGCACGATGGCCGCCAGCGAGTGGATCACCCATCTGAACCGGAGATATTATCTGAATGCAGACGAAATCATGTGCACGGGTCTTTCGATGGTCAACGGAAAGCTCTATTATTTTGAGAGCTGGGGCGGAGCCGGATACAAAGGCTGGAAAAAAGTCGGCGGGGAATGGTACTATCTGAACGAGGACGGAAGCGTCAAAACGAATGAATGGTTCGTTCACGACAAGAGAACATACCATGTAGATGAAAACGGTGTGATGAGCACCGGACTGCAGAAGATTGACGGAACGCTCTACTACTTCGAGAGCTGGGGCGGAGCCGGATTCCAGGGCTGGAAAAAAGTCGGCGGAACATGGTACTATCTGAATGAGGACGGAAGTCTCAGAACGAATCAGTGGTTTGTGCATGATAAAAGAACGTACCATGTAGACGCAGACGGTGTGATGAGTACCGGCTGGCAGACGATTGACGGCGTTGATTATTACTTTGAAAGCTGGGGCGGAATGCGCGTGAACGCCTGGGCGGCCAAGGGCAGTGACTGGTATTACATGGACAGCAACGGAACCCCAAAAGGGGAAGGCTGGCTGCTGTATGACAAGAACTGGTATTATCTGAGGCAGGACGGCAAAATGATGCACAGTGAATGGCTGTGGTATGATAATAACTGGTATTACCTGCAGAGCTGGGGCGGCATGTATAAGAGCCAGTGGGTAACGATCAAAGGCGCAACGTATTACTTCAGGAGCTGGGGCGGTATTTACAAGAACGGCTGGCAGGAAGTGGACGGAAAAACGTATTACTTCCGAAGCTGGGGAGGCATCTATAAGGATACCTACATCGACGGCTATTACGTTGATAAAAACGGTGTCCGCCGGAACAGCAAAAATATCTGCGTGGCAATCGACGCAGGACACCAGAGAAGAGGAAACAGCGAGAAAGAGCCGATCGGACCGGGATCATCGACCTATAAGGCGAAGGTTGCTTCCGGAACATGCGGTGTGGCAACCGGCATCAATGAGTATGAGCTGAACCTTGCGGTATCCTTAAAGGTACGCGATATCCTTGAGGAGCGCGGCTACGATGTTTACATGATCCGCGAGACGCACGACGTCAATATCAGCAACTCCGAGCGTGCAAAACTTGCCGCGCAGAACGGAGCAGACATTCTCGTGCGTGTACACGCGAACGGCGATTCGAACCAGTCGGTTTACGGAGCACTCACGATGGCACCGAGCAGCAGAAATACGTATCTTTCCGGTGATGTGGTCAGCAAGAGCCAGAAGCTCTCCCAGAAGATGATCGCAGCATTCTGCAAAGACACCGGTGCGAAGAACCGCGATGTGATTTACACCGATTCCATGAGCGGCATCAATTGGAGTACCATTCCGGTCACGATCATTGAGCTTGGCTTCATGAGCAATCCTTCCGAGGACCGTTTGATGGCAACCGAGGATTACCGAAACAAGATGGCACAGGGAATTGTGGACGGAATCGACGCATATTACGAATAAACAAAGGGACCTGTCTGAAATGGGCGGGTCCTTTTTGCATGCAAAAAAAGAAAGCGGAGCGAGTCCGCTTTCTTTTGGGAATCCATAGGATCAGATCTTATTTGTTGTTGTTTTTCTCCAGCTCCTGCATTTTCATCGCACGAACCTTCAGCGGCAGACCGAACAGTGTGATGAATCCGTCTGCATCGTGGTGATCGTAGAGATCGCCGGTGGTGAAGGAAGCAAGAGACTCATTGTACAGGCTGTACGGAGAAGACTCGCCGGCTTTGATGATGTTGCCTTTGAAAAGTTTGAATTTTACTTCGCCTGTTACATATTTCTGGGTGACATCAACGAATGCCTGGATTGCCTCGCGCAGAGGAGTGTACCATTTTCCTTCGTAAACAACCTCAGCAAGCAGGTTTCCGAGATCTTTCTTTGTTTTCAGGGTCTCACGGTCGAGAATCAGCTCCTCTAACTGCTCATGTGCAGCCATCAGGATGGTTCCGCCAGGAGTCTCATAAACACCGCGGGATTTCATGCCGACAACACGGTTCTCAACGATATCAACAATACCGATGCCGTGTTTTCCGCCCAGCTTGTTCAGCTCGGTGATGATTTCAGAAACTTTCATTTCTTTTCCGTTTAAGGTCTTCGGAACGCCGGCCTCAAAGGTCATGGTTACGTACTCGCCTTCGTCCGGAGCTTTTTCCGGAGGAGTGGTCAGTACGAGAAGATCGTCGTAGTTCGGCTCGTTGGACGGATCCTCAAGCTCAAGTCCCTCATGGCTGATGTGCCACAGGTTACGGTCACGACTGTAGCTGTGGTTTGCATCAAACGGAAGGTCGATGCCGTGTGCTTTACAGTAAGCCAGCTCGTCTTCACGGGACTGCATGGTCCATACATCGGTCATTCTCCAAGGAGCGATTACTTTAATATCCGGAGCAAGGGCTTTGATGCCGAGCTCGAAACGGATCTGGTCATTTCCTTTACCGGTAGCGCCGTGGCAGATGGCAACAGCACCTTCTTTTCTTGCGATCTCAACGAGTTTCTTTGCGATAACCGGACGTGCCATGGAAGTACCGAGCAGGTATTTGTTCTCATAAACAGCGCCTGCTTTTACGCACGGCATGATGAAGTCTTCACTGAACTCGTCGATAACGTTTTCGATATATAATTTGGAAGCGCCGGAAAGTTTTGCTCTCTCATCGAGGCCAACCAGCTCGTTTCCCTGGCCGCAGTCGATGCAGCAGCAGATTACTTCGTAGTCAAAGGTCTCTTTCAGCCACGGAATAATGGCAGTAGTATCAAGTCCGCCGGAATAGGCAAGTACAACTTTTTCTTTCATAATGTAAGATCCTCCTTGGATTTCTCGTGCACCTATATGCGCGGTGCATCGTCAATGACTAAAATATACATCATACGACAGGATTATGCAAGCTTTTTTTCAGAAACTCAAAAAAAACTTGCATAATATACATTTGAGGTGTATACTTATGCAATCGACGGTATATGACAGCAGAAAACAAAGATTTTTCATTGAAAAAAGAAAATAATTGAGCTATCATAAAGAAAAAAGAAAAAATGTCCGGCAAGACAAGAAAACGGGCGAAAGAAAAAAGGAGAAAAAGGTATGATCAGAGCAGGAATTATCGGTTCTACAGGATATGCAGGAGGCGAGCTGGTGCGTATTCTCCTGGGACACAAAGATGTGGAGATTAAATGGTATGGTTCCAGAAGCTATATCGATAAGAAATATGCGTCGGTTTACCAGAATATGTTTCAGTTAGTAGACGATGTCTGCAAGGACGACAACATGGAGCAGCTTGCAAAGGAAGTAGACGTCATTTTTACAGCAACTCCGCAGGGACTCTGTGCTTCCCTGGTAAATGATGAAATTCTTTCGAAAGTAAAGGTCATCGACCTGAGCGCCGATTTCCGTATTAAAGATGTAAAAACGTATGAAGAGTGGTACAAGATCGAGCATAAATCCCCGCAGTATATCGACGAGGCGGTTTACGGACTGTGCGAGATCAACCGTGAGAAAGTAAAACAGGCGCGCATCGTGGCAAACCCGGGATGCTATCCGACCTGCTCAACTCTTTCGATTTATCCTTTATTAAAGGAAGATCTCATTGATGGCAACACCATCATCATCGATGCAAAATCCGGAACTTCCGGAGCAGGAAGAGGAGCGAAAGTGGACAACCTCTACTGTGAGGTCAATGAAAACATCAAGGCATACGGCGTTGCCGGCCACCGCCACACACCGGAGATCGAGGAGCAGCTTTCCTATGCAGCTGGCTACCCGATCACCCTGAACTTCACCCCGCATCTTGTTCCGATGAACCGCGGCATTCTCGTAACGGCATATGCATCCCTGAAAAAAGATGTGACTTACGAAGAGGTTAAAGCCGTTTATGATAAGTATTATGCCAACGAGCAGTTTGTACGTGTTCTCGATAAGGATGTCTGCCCGCAGACGAAATGGGTCGAGGGAAGCAACTATGTGGATGTCAACTTCAAGATCGATCCGAGAACGAAACGAATCATCATGATGGGTGCGATGGACAACCTGGTCAAAGGCGCAGCAGGACAGGCGGTACAGAATATGAACCTGATGTTCGGCCTGCCGGAAAACGAAGGCCTGTGCATGCCGCCGATGTTCCCGTAAAAAAGACAGAAGCAGACAACAGACGGAATTTACGAAAAGTGAGGATAAAAGAATGAAAAAGATTGAAGGAGGCATCACTGCTGCAAAAGGTTTTCAGGCAGCAGGCGGCGCAGCAGGAATTAAAAAACAGGGCGTAAAGGATATGGCACTTGTCTACAGCGAGGTACCGTGCGTAGCAGCAGGAACCTTTACTACAAACATCGTAAAAGCAGCTCCGGTCAAATGGGACCAGGAGATTGTATACAACCATCCAACCGCACAGGCAATCGTCTGCAACAGCGGAATCGCCAATGCATGCACCGGCGAGGAGGGCTATGGCTACTGCAGAAAAACCGCAGAGGCAGCATCGGCTGCACTTTCCATTCCAGAGGACTCCGTTCTCGTTGCATCGACCGGTGTTATCGGAAAACAGATTCCGATCGATAAGATCGCAGCCGGCGTGGAAATGCTGAAACCGCAGCTTGCAGCTACAAGAGAAGCCGCAGCTACAGCAGCACAGGCGATCATGACAACCGACACCGAGCCGAAGGAAGTTGCTGTTCAGATCGAAATCGGCGGAAAAACCGTAACGATCGGCAGCATGTGCAAGGGCTCCGGAATGATCCATCCGAATATGTGCACCATGCTGAGCTTTGTGGCAACCGATGCAAATATTTCGAAAGAGATGCTGCAGAAAGCACTGAGCGAAGTCGTACCGGACACCTACAACATGGTTTCCGTAGACGGCGATACTTCCACAAACGATACCGTTCTCCTTCTGGCAAACGGTCTTGCCGGAAACCCGGAAATTACGGAAGAAAACGAGGATTACAAGATTTTCAAAGAAGCACTCTTTGAAGTCAATAAAACACAGGCGATGCACATCGCAGGCGACGGCGAGGGCGCAACCGCACTGTTCGAAGTGACGATTCAGGGAGCCGAGAGCAAAGAGCAGGCCGTGACACTGGCGAAATCCGTCATCACATCGAGTCTGACGAAAGCGGCAATCTTCGGCCATGACGCCAACTGGGGAAGAATCCTCTGCGCGATGGGTTACTCCGGAGCAAAATTCGATCCGGAAAATGTAGACCTCTACTTTGAGAGCGCAGCCGGAAAACTGCAGATTATCACGAAAGGTGTTGCCGTTGACTACAGCGAGGAGGAGGCAACGAAGATCCTCTCCGAGCCGAAAGTAACTGCGACCGCCGACATCCACATGGGAGAGGCGACAGCAACGGCATGGGGCTGCGACCTGACCTACGATTACGTAAAAATCAACGCAGATTATCGTTCCTGATCGGATCTGGAACAGGCACGGGAAAAGAGCATAAGAGGAGAAAAAATCATGGTAAATCAGATGTATCTGGACAAAGCAAATGTGCTGATCGAGGCACTTCCTTATATTCAGCGGTTCAACCGCAAAATCATTGTCATCAAATACGGCGGAAGCGCAATGGTGGATGAAGAGTTAAAGAGAAACGTCATCCAGGACGTAGTTCTTCTGAAACTGGTCGGCTTCAAACCGATCATCGTACACGGCGGCGGAAAGGAAATCAGCCGCTGGGTCGGAAAAGTCGGCATGGAACCGAAATTCGTCAACGGCCTTCGTGTAACGGATGCCGATACGATGGAAGTGGCAGAGATGGTGCTGAATAAGGTCAACAAAGAGCTTGTCACCATGATTCAGTCACTCGGAGTTAATGCTGTCGGTATCAGCGGAAAAGACGGCGGACTCTTAAATGTAGAGAAGAAGCTGTCCAAGGGCGAGGATATCGGCTTCGTTGGAAATATCAAGAACGTAAACCCGAAGGTGCTGTACGATCTTTTGGAGAACGACTTCCTTCCGGTTGTCTGCCCGGTAGGCATGGATGATGATTTCAATACTTACAATATCAACGCAGACGACGCGGCATGCGCCATCGCTGAGGCGTTAAATGCAGAAAAACTGGCATTCCTGACCGATATCGAGGGTGTCTACAAAGATCCGAAGGATCCGGAGAGCCTGATTTCCGAGCTCCACGTACAGGAAGCAAGAGATCTCATCACAAACGGAAATGTCGGTGGCGGCATGATTCCAAAACTGCAGGGCTGCATCGATGCGATCGGGAACGGCGTATCGAGAGTCCATATCATGGACGGAAGAATCCCGCACTGCCTGCTGCTTGAGATCTTTACGAACAAAGGAATTGGTACGGCTATTTTAGGGGAAAACAAGGAGAAATTCAATCATGAAGACGAATGAGTATATGGAACAGACCGAGCAGTACGTGCTCCACACCTATAACCGGTTCCCGCTCGTGATCGACCACGGCGAGGGCGTTCATCTGTATGACACCGACGGAAAAGCATATCTGGACTTTGCGGCAGGTATCGCGGTATATGCGCTCGGCTACAGCAATGACGATTATAAAAAAGCAGTGAAAGACCAGGTGGACAAAGTCATCCATGTTTCCAACCTGTTCTACAATGTTCCGATGGGCTCCGCGGCAGAAAAGCTGGCGAAGGCATCCGGCATGGATAAAGTATTCTTTACGAACAGCGGTACGGAGTCGATCGAGGGAGCCATCAAAGTAGCGAGAAAATACGCTTACTTAAAAGACGGCAGCAACGATCACGAGATCATCGCGATGAACCATTCCTTTCATGGAAGAAGCCTTGGAGCGCTTTCTGTAACAGGAAATACGCATTATCAGGATCCGTTCAAACCGCTGATCGGCGGCATTAAATTTGCGGATTTTAATGATCTGGAGAGCGTAAAGGCACAGATTACCGACAAGACATGTGCGATCATCATGGAGACTGTACAGGGCGAGGGCGGTATCTATCCGGCAACGAAAGAATTTTTACAGGGCGTGCGCGATCTGTGTGACGAGCACGACATTCTGCTGATCCTCGATGAGATCCAGTGCGGCATGGGAAGAACAGGAAAGCTGTTCGCATGGCAGGATTACGGCGTACAGCCGGATGTCATGACGTGTGCAAAAGCACTTGGCTGCGGCGTTCCGGTCGGCGCTTTCGTGCTGAATAAAAAGACGGCAGAGCATTCGCTCGTTCCGGGAGACCACGGAACGACATACGGCGGAAACCCGCTGGCCTGCGCGGCTGTCAATGCTGTATTTGAATGCTATGAGAAACAGCATGTCGTAGAGCATGTAGCAGAGACGGCTCCGTATCTGGAGAAAAAGCTGGACGAGCTGGTGGAAAAATATGACTGCCTCGCAGCACGCCGTGGAAAAGGCTTTATGCAGGGCCTTGTCGTAACGGGCCGTCCGGTCGGAGAAGTCATCAACCGCGCGATTGAGAACGGACTTCTTGTGATTTCCGCCGGAAGCGACGTTCTTCGTATGGTACCGCCGCTTGTGATTACGAAAGATGACATCGATGAGATGATTGAAAAACTGGAGAAAGCATTACAGTAATGTGAAATAGACAGCCGTCTGGTTTCCTATGCAGGAGACAGGGCGGCTGTTTTCCTGCTGTCCCTGAATTCTGTATAAAAACGGGGAAAAAAGGAATAGTATAAAATGTACTCTCGGGGCCTTTCTGCACTTGCTTTTACGGCCGATTTTCCGCCAGCTGCACCCAAATTTCATCAACGTACGCCTCAGAAATTTGGGCACAACTGACAAAAAATCTTCTCGTAAAATCAAGCGCAGAAAGACTCCGAGAGTACATAAAAAAACAGCAGGAGGAAGAATCAATGGCGGGAATTTTAACAGCGCTGCTTTCCGGCGCACTGATGAGTATTCAGGGCGTTTTCAACACAGAGGTGACGAAACAGACGAGTACATGGCTGGCGGCCGGCTGGGTGCAGATTAGTGCGTTTGCCGTCTGTCTTGCGGCATGGTGCATCACCGGGAGGGAGCCCATCGGGGATCTGTTCCGCGTAAAGCCGTGGTATCTGCTGCTCGGCGGGGCAATTGGTGCGTTTATCACGATCACGGTTATCTGGAGTATGGCAGGGCTCGGCCCGGCGAAAGCGGCGATGCTGATCGTCATTTCCCAGCTCGCAGCGGCGTGGCTGATTGAACTGTTCGGCCTTTTCGGTATGGAAAAAACGGATTTCACCGTGCGCAAGCTGCTCGGCATGGCAGTGGCAGTTGTGGGAATTGTAGTGTTTCAGTGGGAATAACGATTAAGATTTCTACTTGTATTTTTATGGTTTCTTCGATACAATAGAAACGTAGTTATGCGTACACAAGGGACCCTTGCGCGTCAGATGCGAAGCGGAAGGGAGTACACAGCATGAAATTGAAAAAACAGCAGAACAGAGGCAGAAAACATGCAAAAATACTGGCGGCGATGCTGGTTTTTTTGCTCTGCGGATGCAACCACAGGGATACAGAATACAAACTGTCAGATAGCACAGACGGGAGCACGGAGGAAACCGTTTTCGGGAATCAGAAGGAAGTGGATGAGGAGCAGACGGTTTCCGAAAAAAGCGCCGGAGAAACCACAGGCATTCCGGAAAAACGTGAGGCACAGGAGGCAGCACCGGAAGAAACGGTGCAGGTTTATATCTGCGGTGCGGTCGCTTCCCCCGGTGTCTACACGCTGCCGGGCGGAAGCCGCGTAGTGCAGGCTGTGGAAGCGGCAGGCGGATTTCTGCCGGATGCTGAAGAAAAAATCCTCAATCTTGCACGGAAAATCGAAGACGGAGAGCAGATCACCGTCTGGACGCGCGAGGAGGCAGAAAACATGGAAATCACGGAAACGCCGCAGCAGAATACGGGTGGCACGGAGCAGGCTTCCGGTTCCGGCAAAGTCAACCTGAACACGGCCGGAAAAGAAGAACTGATGACACTCTCCGGCATCGGAGAGAGCCGTGCGGATGCCATCATCGCCTACCGCGAAGCAAACGGCCCGTTTGGTTCGATTGAGGAGATTATGAACATTGAGGGCATCAAGGGAAAGATGTTTGAAAAGATAAGGGGTTCTATCGAGGTTTAGAACAAGAAGGAGAAGAAATGGCAAAGAAAGTTCTTGTAGTTGATGATGAAAAACTGATCGTAAAAGGAATCCGCTTCAGCCTGGAGCAGGACGGCATGGAGGTTGACTGCGCATACGACGGCGAGGAAGCACTCTCCATGGCAAAAGAAAAAGAATACGATATGATCCTTCTGGATCTGATGCTGCCAAAGCTGGACGGGTTGTCCGTCTGCCAGCAGATCCGTGAATTTTCCAACGTTCCGATCGTCATGCTGACCGCAAAGGGCGAGGACATGGACAAAATCCTGGGACTGGAATACGGCGCAGATGATTACATCACAAAGCCGTTCAACATTCTGGAAGTAAAAGCACGCATCAAGGCCATCATGCGCCGTGCGGCCCGCCAGGAGCCAAAAGAAGAGAAAGCAAAAGTCGTACAGGTGAAAGACCTGCGGATCGACTGCGAGGGCAGAAGAGTCTTCATCGGAGACCGCGAGATCAATCTGACTGCGAAGGAGTTCGATGTGCTCGAGCTTCTCGTCTTCAATCCGAACAAGGTGTACAGCAGAGAGAACCTGCTGAACATTGTCTGGGGCTATGAGTACCCGGGCGACGTGCGCACCGTAGATGTACATATCCGCCGTCTGCGCGAAAAGATCGAGAAAAATCCAAGTGAACCGAAGTACGTTCACACAAAGTGGGGAGTTGGTTACTATTTCCAGGCTTAAAATCAAAGAAAAATGGAAGTTTCTGCGGAGTCTGCGCTTCCGCATCACGGTGATTCTTGTGATCATCGGCATTGTACCGTGTGTGATCCTTGAGAAGAGCATCGTAAACAGCTATGAGGACCGTGCGGTATCGGTGCGCAGCATTACCGTAAAAAATCAGTGCGATATTATCTGCAACCAGCTCATCCAGCAGAATTACATGGAAGATCCTGGATCGGATGTCATCAACGGACAGCTCAGTATGCTGACGAATATCTACGGCGGCAGAATCCTGATTATTGACCAGGATTTCCGCGTCATCAAAGATACGTACGATATGGACCGCGGAAAGACGATTATCTCGCAGGAGGTCATCCAGAGCTTTCAGGGCAAGGAGACGAGCCAGTACGACCGGAAAAACAACTATCTGGAAATGACGGTGCGGATTCAGAATACCGAGACGAAGGAGACGCTCGGCGTTATGCTCGTCAGCATTTCGACGGATGAGATCCGTGCGAATATGAAAATTCTGGAGACGAAGGGAATGACGATTCTTTCGATCATTGCGCTTCTCGTGCTGGTCTTTGGCTATCTGCTCGCGGGCATTCTGATGAAGCCGTTCCAGAAGGTCACCCGTTCCATCGAGGACATCACCGACGGCTATCTCGACGAAAGCATTTCTGTTCCGGATTACCTCGAGACAGAGCTGATCACGGACGCATTCAACAAGATGCTGACCCGCGTCCGCACGCTCGACGATTCCCGCCAGGAATTTGTTTCGAACGTCTCGCATGAGTTAAAGACGCCGCTTGCGTCCATGAAGGTTCTGGCGGATTCGCTGAACGGGCAGGAGGGCGTTCCGGTGGAACTTTATCAGGAGTTCATGCAGGATATTACCTCGGAGATCGACCGCGAAAACCAGATTATTACCGACCTTTTGTCGCTGGTCAAGATGGATAAAAAGGTGGCAGACCTCAATATCACCCAGGTCAATATCAACGAGCTGTTAGAGCAGCTGCTGAAGCGGCTTCATCCGATTGCCGCACAGAAAAATGTGGAGCTCATTCTCGACAGCTTCCGCCCGGTCAATGCGGAGGTGGATGCGACGAAGCTCTCGCTGGCGTTCTCGAACCTGATCGAAAACGGCATCAAGTACAACAACGAGAATGGATGGGTGCGTGTATCCTTAAATGCGGATCACAAATATTTCTACGTGACGGTGGCAGACTCCGGCATCGGCATCCCGGAGGAGTCGATTGCGCATATCTTCGAGCGTTTCTACCGCGTGGACAAGTCCCACTCGCGGGAAATCGGCGGAACCGGCCTTGGCCTTGCGATTGCGCGGAGCGCGATTGTCATGCACCGGGGAGCGATCCGTGTATACAGCAAAGAAAACGAGGGAACGACATTTTCCGTGCGGATTCCTCTGAATTACGTGATGTAGGAGGTGGCGCACATGAAACGGATACTTGGCGTACTGCTGGCTGGCGTGCTGCTTCTTAGCGGCTGCGGGCAGTGGCAGAAGAGCCAGAAGGAGTCGGCGTATCACCTGTACTGCCTGGACAAAACCGGCACAACACTGGTGCAGGAGCCGTATGAACCAAAAGAAGGAACGGATCAGAAACTGATCAAGGAACTGGTTGACGCGTTGCAGGAGAAACCTGCCAAGGACGGAAACCAGGCACTTCTTTCCAATGGGATTTCCATCAAGACGTATACGCTGGAGAACGGGCTCCTTACGCTGAACTTAAGTGGAGAGTACGGAGAGCTTGCGCGGCCGCAGGAGGTTTTGGTGCGTGCAGGACTGGTGCGTACCTTTGTGCAGGTTCCGGAGGTGGAGCGCGTGACGCTTCTGATCGACGGGGATCCGTTAAAGGATTCCAAAGGACGCGAGATCGGAACGATGACGGCGGACAGCTTTCTGGAAAATTCCGGAAGGGAAATTTATCAGTATCAGTATGCGACGCTGACACTGTATTTTGCAAATGAAGCAGGCGATCATCTTGTGAAGGAGACGCGGCGGGTGCCGTACAGCACGAACATTCCGCTGGAGCGTGTCGTGGTGGAGCAGCTGATGAAGGGACCGAAAGAAGACGGCCACTATGCAGTGCTGCCGGATACGATGAATGTCTTAAGTGTCACGACATCCGATCGGATTGCCTATGTGAATTTTGACAAATCTTTTAAGGATTCTGCGCTTTCGAGTGTGGCGGAGCAGATTCCGATTTATGCGGTGGTGGATTCCATCACGACGAACTGTAAGGTGGATAAGGTGCAGTTTTCCATCAACGGAGAGAGCGATGTAACCTTCCGTGAAACGATGAAACTCAATCAGTTCTACGAGGAAGACCTGTCTTATCTGGAGGAAAAAGATACATGAGAAAACGGCCCATGTGCCTGGCGTGTCTTGGATTCATGCTGGTGCTTGTGCTGCTGCGGATTGCGGGCGTGCCTCTTGGCACGCCTTTTTCTGACCCCAAATACGAAAACAAAGCGCAGCAGGGCAGGAAGGTGTGGATTGCAGGGACAATTGAAACGTATGAGAAAAAGAGCAGCAACAACGGGTATGTGCTGCGCGGGGAGGGAAGCAAAGGGAAATTTTATCTGCTCGCAAAGCGGGGAGATCTGCCGGTCGGAGCCGCTGTGCGGGTGTACGGAACTGTAAAAAAGCCGGAAAGCCCGCGCAATCCGGGGATGTTTGATGAGAAAACATATTATGAGGGAAAAGGCTGTGCGTTTTACGTGATTTCGGAGCGGGAGGAAGTTGTGAATGTCGGGCGGTGGAATCTCGGCGAAGCGCTCCGGCTGGAGCGGGAGCGGTGCTGTGCCGTTTTAAAAGAAATGATGCCGGAGGAGGAGGCAGGTGTGCTTTCTGCGATGCTGCTCGGGGAACGGTCGGAACTCACGGAGGAGACGTATCTGGCGTATCAGCAGAGCGGTCTGCTGCACCTGATTTCCGTTTCCGGCATGCATCTGATGCTGCTCGGCATGGCACTCCGACGGCTGCTGATGGCGCTGCATCTGCCGAAAACTCCCGCGTCTCTGGCAGCGGCCGCCGGTATGGTGCTGTATGGCATGTTTACCGGCAGCGGAACGGCGACCGTGCGTGCAGTGGTGATGTTTGCAGTGCGGATGGGAGCTGTCGCAGTGGGAAGGACGTATGATTCCTTAAGTGCGCTCTCTCTTGCGGCAATTCTGATGCTGGCAGAAAACCCCTCGTATCTGGAGCAGAGCGGGTTCTGGCTTTCGTTTGGAGCAGTAACAGCCATTTCCGGGGTTTATCCGGTTCTGGCGGGGGAGAAGGCGGAACGGAAGAGACGCGGGGAAAAAACGGGGCTGGAAAAGCTTGCGGCGAAAGGAAAAGAGGCTGCGATGGTGTACCTTTCCCTGCAGCTTGTCATGATCCCGCTGCAGGCGTGGTATTTTTATGAGATTCCGCTCTTTGCGTTTCTGCCGAATCTGTTTGCAGGAGCTGTCATGACGGCGGTGCTGCTGCCGGGTGCTGCGGGGCTTCTGGCGGGACTGGCAAGCGTGAAAGCGGGAAGTGTTGTTCTGCTTCCGGCGCGGTTCCTGCTCACACTTCTGCGGCAGATGACAGCGGCGGTCGCACAGATTCCGGGAAATGTGTGGATCTGCGGTCAGCCGGAAAAATGGCAGATGGCAGGATATGGAATCATTCTGACCGGTCTGCTGGTGATACTGTATGTGCGAAAACGAAAACGGGAGATGAATCCGGATGGGGCAAAACGAAAAGGTGCGCAGGCACGAAGGCGGGAGCGGATGCTCTTTGGTATTACCATGTTTTTTGCCTGTGTTCTGCTTTTTTACCGTCCCCGGGAAACGTTTTCCATTACAGCGCTGGACGTCGGCCAGGGCGATGCGCTGGTGGTGGAGAGCGGCCGTTTTCTGATGCTGAATGACGGCGGGAGCAGCAGTGCGTCTGCGATCGGGGAAAAAAGGATTCTCCCGTATCTGAAACAGCGCGGCATTGCCGCTCTTGATGCCGTTGTTGTCACGCACCCGGACGCAGATCACACGAACGGAATCCTCGAACTGCTGGAGCTGATCGGGGAGCAGAAAACGGCGCTTCGCATCCGCCATCTGTTCCTGCCTGTGTGGATGAAAGGAAGCGAAAAAGAAAATCCTTTTATTTTAGCCGCACAAAAAGCGGGAATTATGGTAGAATATCTAAAAAAGGGAGACGAGATCCGTGCAGGAGAACTCACCGTATCGGTGCTTCATCCGGGAGCGGGCGAAGACTATACGGGAGAGGAAAACGCCGGAAGTGTTGTATTACAGCTTTCCTGCGGTGCCTGCCGCGCACTTCTGACGGGAGATCTGGAGGGAAGCGGAGAAGAAGAGGTCCTGGGGGCGGCAGAGCGGTGCCAGATTTTAAAGGTGGCGCACCACGGCTCGAGAAATTCAACGAGCGAGGCATTTCTGAACCGCATACAGCCGCAGATCAGCCTGATTTCCTGCGCGTGGCCGGGACGGTACGGCCATCCGCACCGGGAGCTGCTGGAGCGGCTTCGTGCCTGCAAAAGCCATATCTACGGAACACCGGTGGATGGAGCCGTGACAGTACAGCTGAAGCGTGACCGCCTGGCGGTTCACGGATACCGGTCGGATGTGGAATTTCCCGTCTCCTGAATGGTCAAAAGCTCCGGCTGCTGCGGCACTGCGCAAACGTGCTTCTGCCGGAACGAAAGAAAGAGGATGAAATGAAAAGCATTTTAGAAGATATCAAAACGCAGAATTTTAAGCAGGCCTACCTGCTCTACGGAGAAGAAGCCTATCTGAAGCATCAGTATAAAAACAAGCTGAAAAACGCACTGCTGCCGGAGGACGACACGATGAATTTCTCCCGCTTTGAGGGAAAAGGAACCGAGATTCCCAAAGTGATTGACCTTGCGGAGACGATGCCGTTTTTTGCGGACCGCCGTGTGATTCTGCTGGAAAATACAGGATTTTTCAAAAACAAAGCCGACGCGCTGGCAGACTACATGGGATCCCTGCCGGATTATCTGGTGCTGATCTTCGTGGAGGAGGAAGTCGATAAGCGGAACCGTATGTACAAGGCGGTGCAGAAGCAGGGAAGAGCAGTGGAATTTGCTCGTCAGGACGAAAAGACGCTGATGACCTGGGTACTCGGCATGATGAAAAAAGAGGGAAAAAAGATCACACGCCAGGATATGGAAGATTTTCTGGAAAAGACGGGCACGGATATGGGAAATATCTCGCAGGAGCTGGAAAAACTGCTCAGCTATACGATGGGAAGAGATGTGATCACACGGGCGGATATCGAGGCAGTCTGCACAACGCAGATTACGAACCGGATTTTCGAGATGATCCGCGCGGTAACGGAGAAGAAGCAGCGGAAAGCGCTCGATCTGTATCAGGATCTGCTGGCTTTAAAGGAGCCGCCGATGCGGATTCTCTTTCTGCTGGCACGCCAGTTCAATCTGCTGCTGCAGGTCAAAGAGCTGCTGGCAGAGCACTGCGATCAGGCGACGATCGCAAAACGGACGGGACTGCAGAGCTTCGTTGTGCGGAACTATATTCCCATGTCGCGCCAGTATGCGGCGGAGGAATTAAAAGCGGCGGTCAATGACTGCGTGCAGATGGAAGAGGACGTGAAGACGGGAAAAATTTCCGATCTGCTGAGTGTGGAGCTGCTGATTACGAAATACAGCAGGGCGGCGTAAGAGCAGAGTTTTCTATAGCAAGACCCGAAAATAATGCAAAAAAGGCAGTGCTGCTGAGCGCGAATTGCAAGGAACAGATTTGAAGGCGTACCGGGGTACGACGAAAATCTGTGACGCAGTAATTCACGCTCTGCGGTGCTGAATTTTTTGCATTATTTTCGGGGATTGCTATAAAAAGAACAAGGCGTACCGGTACAGGAAAACTGGCCGATACGCCTTGTTCTGTGTTTATCAAAAGATCTGTCGCGGCGCACTCTTTTGGTAAGCATAAAAAAAGAACCCAGCCACATGACGGTATGACTAAGTTCTCTTTGGTTTATATCTTTATTATGCGATTGAGTTTACAGCTTTGCTCAGATTGGATACTTTTCTGGCAGCGTTGTTTTTATGATAAACGCCTTTAGAAGCAGCCTTGTCGATGGTAGAGATCGCATTTACTAATGCAGCAGCAGCAGCCTCTTTATCGTTTGCAGCAACAGCAGCATCTACTTTTTTCATAGAAGTCTTAACTGCAGAACGGATTGCTTTGTTGCGGTCTGCCTTTGTCTGATTTACCAGGATTCTTTTCTTTGCGGATTTAATGTTAGCCAAACTGTACACCTCCAATATTTTTAAAATTAATGTGATTTAAGGGATGTTATTCAATGGAACAGACACGGGCGCTCCACTGAAACATGCTTTATTATCCTATAATATTTCGCATGGTTTGTCAATACATATTTTTGAAAAAATTGCAGAAACTACAACAAAAATACAGGAGAAGGAGAAAAGTATGATAGGAAAGTATAGGATGCGGACAGACCTGGCGATGGAGAATCAGGAAAAATTTGAGAGGGACCATGTGGAGATCTCCGGGGTCGAGATTGAGAAGAAGAAAAGAAAGGCGGAAATTCAGACAACCATTGTGAAAATCACATCGGAGCAGGGTGCAAAAATGATGGGAAAGCCGAAAGGGACGTATGTGACGATCGAAGCGCCGCTGCTTTTGACGGCAGACGAGGAGGAGAGCCGGAAAGCGGCGGAGGAGTTTTCCCACTGTCTGATGGAAATGGTGCCGGAAGCGTGCGGATCCGTTCTTGTGGCCGGCCTCGGCAACCGCGGCATCACGCCGGATGCGCTCGGGCCGGAGACGGTGGAGCAGCTTAACGTTACGCGCCATCTGGTGCGCACCTACGGAAAGAAGGGCCGGGAAGTGAGTGCCCTTGCTCCCGGCGTTATGGCACAGACGGGCATGGAGGCAGTGGAAATCCTGCGCGGAACGGCAGAACAGACCCATCCAGATGTGATTCTCGCCGTGGATGCCCTTGCCGCATGCAGTATTCACCGGCTGAACTGTACGATCCAGCTTGCCGACACCGGAATCTGGCCGGGCTCGGGCGTCGGAAACCACCGCAATGCCTTAAATCAGGAGACGCTCGGCGTGCCGGTCATCGGAATCGGTGTGCCGACCGTTGTAGGGGCAGGAACGATCGTCCACGATGCCGTCGCAGGCGTTCTGGAATCGCTGGAGGAGTCCGAGATGGATGAATTTCTGGGAGAAGTCATTTCACCGGCGCTCGAAAGCCTTTACGTGACGACAAAAGAGATCGACGAGATGGTCCGCCGCCTGGCCGGGGTTCTTGCGGCAGGTATGAATCAGGCATTTTCCGGGGAACTGTAACATATCATGAATATGGTGATAATATGTGGAATGCCAGGCGAAATGGACGATGGTTCGGATGGGGATGTCTTTTCCTGTCCTGCAGTATACTGCTGTTCCGCAGTGCAGCGGTTCTCCGGAAAAATCATTTCTCAGAGGGGAAAGTTCTGCTGCAGCGGGCGGCAGCACAGGCGGAGCAGTTATCCGTGGATGTGATGATGCCGCTTCTTTTTTATGACGGAAAAGAGGACGGAAGGGGATGGATGGAAAATCTCCTCGCGGCAGTGCGGGATCAGATACCGGCGCTTCGGGAGGGAAGCACGGCAGAGAATACGCTGTCTGCCGGGACAGAAGCAGCGGAAACGGATACGGCGAAGCAGGATTCGAATCCGGGACCGGGAGCAGAAAGAGGGCAGACAGAATCGAAGGAGCAGGGAACTGAGGAAGATCAAAAGGATGGAACTCAAAAAGATGAAACTCAAAAAGATGGAATGGAAATCACGGAGCCGGAGCAGACGGAAACAGGAATCACAGAACCGGCAGCCGGAGAGTCGGCATCAACGGCAGAACCCGAAGCGCCGCAGTCTGTCCCGGAGGAGACCATCGAAACCGGCGGCGCACCGCGTGAGATTCTCTACCCGGAGGCCGACACGATTCAGGAGACAATTTCCCCTGACCTTCTTGCTGACCAGCAGGCGCTCCTGAACCGCTTCTTCGTTGTCGATCCCAACACTTCGGTCCTGTCGGGCGAGATCGACGGCAGCACCCTGCTCGGAAAAGACCTGACCCTGCCGGAAAATGCCGAAGGCCCGCAGATTCTGATCTATCATACCCATTCGCAGGAAACCTTCGCCGATTCCCGGCCGGGAGAAAGAGCGGACACGGTAATCGGCCTCGGTGATGATCTGCAGGAGCTTCTGGAAAAGCAGTACGGATACGAAGTGCTTCATATTACAGAGGCATTTGACATGAAAGAAGGCTGTCTCGAGCGGAGCCGCGCCTACAACTACGCGGAGCCGGTCATCGCAGCGGCGCTGGAAGAACACCCGTCCATTCAGGTCGTGATCGACCTGCACCGGGACGGGGTCAATGGTTCAAAACGTCTTGTGACAGAAATCAACGGAAAGCCGACCGCGCAGATCATGTTTTTCAACGGCCTTTCCCGCACGAAAGAAAGCGGCGAACTGACAAGCCTGCCCAATCCGTATCAGGCGGAAAACCTTGCATTTTCCTTTCAGATGGAGTATGAGGCAGAACAGTATTATCCCGGCTTTTCACGCTGTATCTATTTAAAAGGCTACCGCTACAACCTCCATCTCCGCCCGAGATCTGTTCTTCTCGAGGTTGGTGCGCAGACGAATACGGTCGAGGAGGTGAAAAATGCAATGGGGCCGTTTTCGGATATCCTGCATAAAGTTCTGTCGGGCAAAAGTCCGGCATCAGGCGGATAAATTTATCTTGCTTTTTTGAGTGGAATTTCGTATCATACAAAATAGACAGATTGCGGGAGTACGAAATATGGAGCAATCTGGTATCGTAGGGAAAAAGCAGGAGGAAAAAACTTGTCAGGAATAGATCAGAGTAAAATTCGTAATTTTTGTATTATTGCCCATATCGACCATGGAAAATCAACCCTTGCGGACCGTATTATTCAGAAAACAGGCCTTTTGACCGAGCGTGAGATGCAGGATCAGGTGCTGGACAATATGGATCTGGAGCGTGAGCGCGGCATCACGATCAAGGCACAGGCAGTCCGTACCGTATACAAAGCGGCCGACGGCGAGGAGTACATTTTAAACATGATTGACACCCCGGGCCATGTTGACTTCAACTATGAGGTTTCCCGAAGCCTTGCCGCATGCGACGGCGCGCTGCTCGTTGTCGATGCATCGCAGGGTATCGAGGCGCAGACCCTTGCCAACGTCTACCTCGCCCTTGACCATGACCTGGATGTGTTCCCGGTCATCAACAAAGTAGACCTTCCAAGCGCCGAGCCGGACCGTGTAATTGCAGAGATCGAGGATGTCATCGGACTGGAAGCGCAGGATGCTCCGCGGATTTCCGCAAAAACCGGCCTGAACGTGGACGAGGTGCTCGAGCAGATCGTACAGAAAATTCCGGCACCGGAAGGTGATCCGACGGAACCGTTAAAAGCACTGATTTTCGACTCCGTCTACGATGCATACCGCGGCGTCATCATTTCCTGCCGTGTGATGGAAGGAAGCGTGAAAAAAGGAACGAGAATCCGCATGATGGCGACAGGCGCTGTCGAGGAAGTTGTCGAGGTCGGCTACTTCGGCGCAGGCCGTCTGATCCCGTGCGATGAGCTCTCCGCCGGAATGGTAGGCTATATCACCGCCAGCATCAAAAACGTGCGCGACACCCGCGTGGGTGATACCGTGACCGATGCCGACCGTCCGTGTGCAGAAGCACTGCCGGGCTACAAAAAAGTCAACCCGATGGTATACTGCGGCATGTACCCGGCCGACGGCGCACAGTACGGCGATCTGCGCGACGCGCTGGAAAAACTGCAGTTAAACGATGCATCCCTCTTCTACGAGCCGGAGACATCGGCAGCACTCGGCTTTGGCTTCCGCTGCGGTTTCCTTGGACTGCTTCACCTGGAAATTATTCAGGAGCGCCTGGAGCGTGAGTACAATCTGGATCTCGTGACGACCGCACCGAGCGTTATCTATAAGGTTCACAAAACCGACGGAACCGTCATTGACCTGACCAACCCGTCGAATCTGCCGGATCCGTCCGAGATTGATTATATGGAAGAGCCGCTGGTAAAAGCAGAGATTATGGTGACGACCGACTACATCGGACCGATCATGGAGCTCTGCCAGCAGAGACGAGGCCAGTATCAGGGAATGGAATACATGGAGACGACGCGTGCGATGCTTCATTACCATCTCCCGCTGAATGAGATTATCTACGATTTCTTTGATGCCTTAAAATCCCGCTCCAAAGGTTACGCGTCATTCGACTACGAGCTGCTCGGCTATGAGAGAAGCGAGCTTGTAAAACTCGATATCCTCGTCAATAAAGAAGAAGTGGATGCGCTGTCCTTCATCGTATTCGAGGGATCTGCCTACGAGCGCGGAAGAAAGATGTGCGAGAAGCTCAAAGAAGAGATTCCGCGGCAGCTCTTCGAAATCCCGATCCAGGCGGCTGTCGGATCGAAGATTATCGCCAGAGAAACCGTCCGCGCGATGCGCAAAGACGTCCTCGCCAAGTGCTACGGCGGCGATATTTCCCGAAAGAAGAAGCTGCTGGAGAAGCAGAAGGAAGGTAAGAAGCGGATGCGCCAGGTAGGAAACGTGGAGATTCCGCAGAAAGCCTTTATGAGCGTGCTGAAACTGGATGAAAATTAAGAGATAAAAATGAGACCGGCCTGTCGGCGCCGCCTGCTGTTCCGGGAGCGCAGGGGCCGGTCTTTCGATCGTACGGAGGAAAAGCAGAATGAATAAAAAAAGAAAACCACTGGAACTCTATGTGCATATCCCGTTCTGCATCCGGAAATGTGCCTACTGTGATTTTGTCTCGGGACCGGGCACGAAAGCAATGCAGAAGGAGTATGAAGAGGCTCTGCTGGCAGAAATCGATGCAGCGGAAGAGACGGCAGAAAGGGAAGTGATTTCCGTCTTTTTCGGCGGCGGAACACCATCCGCAGTGGATGCCGGAATGCTCGCCCGTGTGATGGAAAAACTGCGGAGCAAGTACGTTTTTTCAGAGGATGCTGAGATTACGCTGGAGGCCAATCCGGGAACGCTGGATGCGGAAAAACTGAAATGTTACAGGAAGAGCGGCTTCAACCGGATCAGTATCGGCTGTCAGTCGGTTCACGATGAGGAGCTGAAACGGCTGGGAAGAATCCACACGTTTGCGGAATTTCAGGAGAGTTTTGTGCTGGCACGGGATGCCGGGTTTGCGAATATCAACGTGGATCTGATGTCAGGTCTGCCGGAGCAGAGTGAAGAGAAATGGGAAGAGAGTCTTCGGACGATCGCGGAGCTTTCTCCGGAGCACATTTCCGCCTACAGCCTGATCGTGGAGCCGGGAACCCCGTTTGCGGAGCAGAAACTGGATCTGCCGGATGAGGACACAGAACGCGAAATGTATGCCAGAACGGCGGAAATCCTCGCAGAATACGGCTTTTTCCAGTATGAGATTTCCAATTATGCAAAGCCGGGCTTCGCATGCCGCCACAATATCGGCTACTGGAAAAGGACGGATTATCTGGGGTTCGGGCCTTCCGCGGCATCGTTATTCGGAAACCGCCGGTGGACGAACACGGCAGATCGATCTTTGTATCTGAAAGCGTGCGGAGCACTGGAAAAGATCCGTGAGGATGAGGAAATTCTTTCCCGGCAGGATGCCATGGAAGAATTTATGTTTCTCGGCCTTCGAATGACACAAGGGATCTCGACGGCGGAGTTTGAGGAGAAGTTTGGAAAGGAGATCCATGCCGTATACGGCGGGGTTCTGAAGAAATACGAAGCGATGCATCTTTTACAGGAACACAGCGGGCGCCTGGTTCTGACACGCGATGGGATTTCCGTCAGCAATGTGATTCTGGCAGATTTTCTGCTGTAAAAAGATGATAAAGAAATAGAACAAATGTTTGCATAACGCACGGCGGTGTGCTATAATGGGAGAAAACGAGACAAGATTCCTGTCCCTGTCCGGACAGGGATTCCAATTAATAAGAGGAACAGTTATGGCAGAGAAAAAAGAGTTTATCAGAATACGGGGAGCCAGGGAGAACAACCTGAAAGCACTGAATGTCGATATCCCCAGAAACCAGTTTGTTGTATTTACGGGCCTCAGCGGTTCAGGAAAGAGTTCGCTTGCGTTTGACACGATCTATGCGGAGGGCCAGCGGCGGTACATGGAGAGCCTTTCCTCCTACGCGCGCCAGTTCTTAGGACAGATGGAAAAACCGAATGTGGACAGCATCGAAGGTCTGCCGCCTGCTATTTCGATCGATCAGAAATCGACGAACCGGAACCCGCGTTCCACCGTCGGAACCGTGACGGAGATTTACGATTACTTCCGTCTTCTGTACGCGAGAATCGGTATTCCGCACTGCCCGAAGTGCGGAAAAGTCATCAGCCGCCAGTCGGTGGACCAGATGGTCGATCAGATCATGGCACTCCCGGAGCGGACGAAAATCCAGCTTCTCGCGCCGGTTGTGCGCGGCCGCAAGGGAAGACACGAAAAGGTGCTCGAACAGGCAAAACGCAGCGGCTATGTCCGCGTGATGATCGACGGCAGCCAGTATGAGCTGTCCGAGGAGATTACGCTGGATAAGAACCTGAAACACAACATTTCCATTATTGTGGACCGTCTTGTAGTCAAACCGGACATTGAGAAACGTCTGACGGATTCCGTCGAGAATGTACTGGATCTGGCGGACGGCCTTCTGGTAGTCGACACGATGGACGGAAATCAGCTCAACTTCAGCCAGAGCTTTTCCTGCCCGGACTGCGGCATCAGCATGGAGGAGATTGAGCCGAGAAGCTTTTCCTTCAACAACCCGTTCGGCGCCTGCCCGAGCTGTGCCGGCCTTGGCTACAAGATGGAATTCGACGAGGATCTGATGATTCCGGACAAGACCGTATCCATCGCAGACGGAGCCATCACCGTGCTCGGCTGGCAGTCCTGCACGGACAAATCGAGCTATACGAGAGCCGTTCTCGATGCGCTGGCAGAGGAGTACGATTTTTCACTTTCCACTCCGTTCTGTGAATATCCGAAAAAAATCCACGATATCCTGATTTACGGAACGAACGGAAAATCCGTCAAGGTGCATTACCGCGGTCAGCGCGGCGTCGGTGTGTACGATGTGGCTTTTGAGGGGCTGATCAAAAATGTAGAGCGCCGCTACCGTGAGACCGGATCGGATTCTACAAAACAGGAATACGAAACCTTCATGCGTGTGACCCCGTGCCAGGCGTGCCATGGCCAGCGTCTGAAACCGACGTCGCTTGGTGTGACGGTCGGAGATAAAAATATTTTTGAAGTAACATCCCTTTCCATCGACAATCTGCAGAAGTTTATGCAGAACCTCGAACTCTCCGAACAGCAGCTGCTGATCGGAAAGCAGATTTTAAAAGAGATCCGTGCGCGTGTGAGCTTCCTTGCGGATGTCGGATTAAACTATCTGACCCTGGCGCGCGGAACGGCATCGCTGTCCGGCGGTGAGGCGCAGAGAATCCGTCTGGCAACGCAGATCGGCTCCGGCCTTGTCGGTGTCGCCTATATTCTCGACGAGCCGAGCATCGGTCTTCACCAGAGAGACAACGACAAACTTCTCGCGACGCTGAAACATCTGCGTGACCTCGGAAACAGCCTGATCGTCGTGGAGCACGACGAGGATACGATGCGCGCCGCTGACTGCGTTGTCGATATCGGCCCGGGAGCCGGTGAGCACGGCGGAGAGCTGGTGGCGATCGGAACGGCGGAAGATCTGATGAAAAATCCGAATTCCATCACCGGAAAATACTTAAGCGGAGAGCTGAAAATTCCGGTTCCGTCCGAGCGCAGAAAGCCGACGGGCTGGCTGAAGGTAGTCGGAGCAAAAGAGCACAATCTGAAAAATATCAACGTGAATTTCCCGCTCGGTGTCATGACCTGCGTGACCGGAGTCTCCGGATCGGGAAAGAGTTCCCTTGTCAATGAAATTCTGTACAAACGGCTGGCAAGAGATCTGAACCGTGCGCGGACGATTCCGGGTGCACACAAAGACATCATCGGTATGGAACAGCTCGATAAGGTCATCGACATCGACCAGTCCCCGATCGGAAGAACACCGCGTTCCAATCCGGCAACGTACACAGGTCTGTTCGATCAGATCCGCGACCTGTTTGCGGCAACGCAGGATGCCAAGGCGCGCGGCTACAAGAAGGGAAGATTCAGCTTTAATGTGAAGGGCGGCCGATGCGAGGCCTGCGGCGGCGACGGTATCCTGAAGATCGAAATGCACTTCCTGCCGGATGTCTATGTGCCGTGTGAGGTCTGCCATGGAAAACGGTACAACCGTGAGACACTGGAAGTCAAATACAAAGGAAAGAGCATCTACGATGTGCTGAATATGACGGTCGAGGAGGCACTGGAATTCTTCAGGCCGGTACCGTCGATTTTCCGGAAATTACAGACCCTGTACGATGTCGGCCTTTCCTACATCCGCCTCGGCCAGCCGTCCACCACGCTGTCCGGTGGAGAAGCGCAGCGTATCAAGCTCGCAGCAGAGCTGAGCCGCCGCGGCACGGGAAAAACGATCTACATTCTCGACGAGCCGACGACGGGACTTCATTTTGCGGATGTCCACAAACTGGTGGAGATTCTGCACCGCCTGTCCGAGGGCGGAAATACCGTCGTTGTCATCGAACACAATCTGGATGTCATCAAGACGGCGGACTATATTATTGATATCGGACCGGAGGGCGGAGACGGCGGCGGAACCGTGATTGCGTGCGGAACGCCGGAGGAAGTGGCCAAGAGCCCGGTATCCTACACCGGAAAATATGTCGAAAAATATCTCTAAAAAATCCTTTCCATTTTAAAAGGGATTGTATATAATAAAAAGCGGGTTGGGTTCAGAACACATTCGATCCTTTTGTGTTTCGGGTGTTTTGAACCCGAACTTATTCTATACAAATTTCAAACAGATTAAAATAAAGAAAAATAAAAGAGAACAGGAAAGGGGATTACTATGGCTGCAACGACCGATATCGGAATTGATCTGGGGACGTCCAGCATCCTGGTCTATGCCAAGGGAAAAGGCATTGTATTAAAGGAGCCGTCCGTAGTTGCGTATGATAAAGATGCAGATAAAGTACGGGCAATTGGAGAAGAAGCGCGTCAGATGATTGGACGGACACCGGGCAATATTATGGCGGTCCGGCCCATGCGGCAGGGCGTGATCACGGACTTTCTGATCACCGAGCGCATGCTGCGCTACTTTATCCAGAAGGCAATGGGAAGAAGAGCATTCCGGAAACCGAGAATCAGCATCTGTGTGCCGTCCGGTGTGACGGAAGTAGAGCGGAAGGCTGTGGAGGAGGCAACGTACCAGGCGGGAGCCCGGGAAGTGCTGATCGTGCCGGAGCCGGTGGCAGCGGCAATCGGATCCGGAATTGACATTACGAAACCATGCGGAAATATGATCGTGGACATCGGCGGAGGCACGACGGATATCGCTGTGATCTCGCTTGCGGGAACCGTTGTTTCCAATTCGGTCAAGATTTCCGGTGAGACATTTGACCAGGATATCATCCGCTATGTACGGAAAACATACAACGTATTTATCGGAGAACAGACCGCAGAGGCAGTGAAAATCCGGATTGGTTCCGCTTATCCGCGGGCCGAGGAGAAAACGATGGAGATCAAGGGAAGAAACGTCATCACCGGACTTCCGGCGACGATTACGGTTTCCTCCGACGAAATCCGAGGTGCCCTTGCCCAGACGACAAACCAGATTGCGGATGCGATCTGTGCAGTGCTGGAAAAAACGCCGCCGGAACTGGCATCCGATGTTTCCGACCGCGGCATTATCCTGACCGGAGGCGGCAGTCTCCTTGCCGGAATGGACGAGCTGATCCAGGAGCGGACCGGCATCAATACCGTGACAGCAGAAAATCCGGCGAGCGTCGTTGCGCTTGGAACCGGCCAGTACCGCGAAGTGATGAATGAATTTGAAAGCCAGTTTTGATAAAAGATGAGTGAAAAAGAAAAAGTAGAAGGCTACGTAGAACACATTATTTTCCGAAATGAGGAGAACGGCTATACCGTCCTGAATCTGAGCATGAAGGGGCGCGAGCTGACATGCGTCGGCACGCTTCCGATGATCGGAGAGGGCGAGCTGATCGAGGCTTCCGGAGATTATATTGAACATGCTGCCTATGGAAAGCAGTTCCGCATTGAATCCTATGAGACGAAAGTTCCACAGGATTCTGTTGCATTGGAGCGGTATCTCGGTTCCGGTGCGATCAAAGGAGTCGGTGCGGCGCTGGCGGCAAGAATTGTGCGCCGCTTTGGTGACGATACGCTTCGGATCATCGAGGAAGAGCCGGAGCGCCTCGCGGAGGTAAAGGGAATCAGCGAGCGGAAAGCGCGTGAAATTGCACAGCAGGTGGCAGAAAAAGCCGAAATGCAGAATGCGATGATTTTCCTCTCGGGATATGGCATTGCGCTGAATCTCGGTGCAAAGATTTATCAGCAGTACGGGGACAATGTGTACCGGATTTTAAAGGAAAACCCGTATAAAATGGCGGAAGATATCGCAGGCGTGGGATTTCGGACGGCGGATGAGATTGCCGGAAAAATCGGGATTGCCGTGGACAGCGAATTCCGCATCAAGAGCGGTCTTTCGTATGTGCTGAATCAGGCGACGGCAGAAGGCCATGTCTATCTGCCGGAACCGGTGCTGCTTCGGAGAGGGCAGGAACTTCTCGGCGTAGAACCGGAGCGGATGCAGAAATCTCTGCAGGATATGGCAATCGACAAAAAAGCGGTCATCCGCGAGCTCCCGGCCGAACGGGAAGGGGATGAGCCGCTGCGGATTGTGTACGCCAGCCAGTATTATTATCTGGAACTGAGTACGGCGCGCATGCTGCATGAGCTGAATATTACATGCGAGGAAGACCGTGAGGCAATCGAAAAGCGGATCGGAAAGATCGAGAAAAAATATCAGATCGAGCTGGATGAGATGCAGAAGACGGCAGTCGTTGAGGCGGCATACAGCGGTCTTATGATCCTGACCGGAGGTCCCGGAACCGGAAAAACGACGACCATCAATGCGATGATCCATTATTTTGAGGCAGAAGGCCTCGACATTTTCCTGGCAGCGCCGACCGGAAGAGCGGCGAAACGAATGACAGAGGCAACTGGCTGTGAGGCATGCACGATCCATCGTCTTCTGGAACTGACGGGAAATGTGGATGACTCCTCGGCAAATGTGCATTTTGAGCGGAACGCAGATAATCCGCTCGACGCGGATGTCATCATCATTGATGAGATGTCGATGGTTGATATCCACCTGATGCATGCCCTTCTTTCCGCGATTGTGCCGGGAACAAGGCTGGTCCTGGTGGGAGACCAGAACCAGCTTCCAAGTGTCGGCCCGGGCAGTGTCCTCCGGGATCTGATCCGTTCGGAATGCTTTCCGATTGTCTGCCTGACGCACATTTTCCGGCAGGCATCCCAGAGCGATATTGTTGTCAATGCACATAAGATCCATAATGGGGAAGAGGTTATACTGGACAATAAGAGCAAAGATTTCTTCTTTTTGAAACGGTACGATGTCAACGTGATCTGGAAAGTGCTGGTGACGCTGGTGTCCCAGAAACTGCCGCGTTATGTGGATGCCCGCCCGCAGGATATCCAGATTCTGACTCCGATGCGGAAAGGTGCACTCGGCGTGGAAAATCTGAATCAGATTCTGCAGAAATACCTGAACCCGCCCGCACCGGACAAAGCCGAGCGGGAAAATGGAGGTAATATCCTCCGCGAGGGCGACAAGGTCATGCAGATCCGCAACAATTACCAGATGGAGTGGGAAATCCGCGGCATCAACGGAATCGTGGCGGAGCGCGGTATGGGTGTATTCAACGGAGACCTCGGCATGATCCGGAGCATCAACCCGTATACCGAGGTGATCACCGTGGAGTTTGAGGAAGGAAAATTCGCAGACTATACGTTCAAACAGGCGGACGAGCTGGAGCTCGCCTACGCCACAACGATACATAAAGCGCAGGGAAGCGAGTACCCGGCGGTTGTGATTCCGCTGCTCGGCGGCCCGCGCATGCTGATGACGCGGAATCTTCTGTATACGGCCGTGACGAGAGCCAGAAAGTGTGTCACCATCGTCGGAAGTGATGTGACATTCCAGGCAATGATCGGAAATCATATCGAGGCGAACCGGTATACAACGCTCGCCAGAAGAATCCGGGAAATGCAGGAAGAAAACGCGTAAACACGTTTTTCCGGGGCATGGATGCGGCTGCATCCGGCAGAGTGGATAAGGGAAAGCGCAGGTTACATGAAAGAAAAAAATAAAACAGGAAACTGGCTTTTAAACGCAGTTTATCCGAGACGATGTCCCATCTGTGACGGACTGCTGTCACGTGAGGAGCTGTATCTATGCCGGAATTGTGTGGAAAAGATTCATCCGATTCTGGGCGCGCGGTGCAAAAAATGCGGGAAACCCGTGGGCAGTGAGGAAGAGTTCTGCCGGGACTGCAGCAGAACGAGGCACAGCTTCGACCGCGGTTTTGCGCCGTACGGTTACCACGGGGAACTTGAGGCTTCCCTGATGCGGTTCAAATATCATGAACGGCAGGAATACGCTGGATTTTATGCTCACGCGGCGTTTTTCTATGTGGGAAAGCAGATCCAGAGAAGAAATCCGGAGGTGCTCGTTCCGGTGCCGCTTCATCCGGCGAGACAGCGGCAGCGCGGCTACAATCAGGCGGAGGTATTTGCAGAAAAGCTGGCAGAAGAAATGGAACTTCCCATGAATGCCCGCCTGATCCGCCGTGTGAAAAAAACAAAACGCCAGAAAGAGCTTGGTCCCGCCGAGCGGCGGAAAAACCTGGAGGGAGCTTTTGCATTGGCAAAGCCGGGACAGATGAAATACTGCCGGATTCTTCTGGTAGATGACATTTACACAACGGGAAGCACGGTTGATGCCATTGCGTCACTGTTGAAAGTGAATGGAGCAGAACAGGTGGATTTTGTTTGTGCGGCAATTGTAAAATAGTGTGTGAATATTTTGAGAATAGCTTTCCAATATCGGAAACATATGGTAAAATAAACATAATTTAGAACGGGAAGAGGAGACCAAGAGGCATGTTGGACGAAAAAAGGATTCGTCAGATGACAAAACTGGCTTTTTTCGAAAAAAAAGAAGAAAAAAATGCCTTACGAATCGGCCGCTATTTTCGGAGTGATTACATCGGAAAAGAGCTTCTGAAAAATTTTTTTCTGGCTTCCATCGGATACATTCTGGTACTTGCGGTTGCAGTCTTATATCATATTGAATGGTTGGTGGACGAGATAGACACAATCGACCTGCAGTTTGCAGCAGGGTGTCTGATCGCGTCCTATCTGTGTTTTCTGGCAGTCTATTCCATTGCCGTGTATGTGATCAGCACGATCCGTTACCAGGGAGCACAGAAAAAGCTGAAATGGTATGGAAAAGAGCTGGATGACCTGCAGAACATGTATGAGGAACAGGAAAAAAGCGGGAAGAAATCCGGGCGCAGGAGGAAGGAAACATGACAGTATTGATCGAACTGAAAGAAAAATTAAAAGAGTTTTACGGCTCCTGCAGCGGAATCGTACTTCCGATTGTGAAATTTCTGCTCGCTCTTGCTGTATTTCGTGGTATTAATTCCAATCTCGGCTATCTGAAGATGCTGAACAGCATGTATGTGGTATTGATTCTGTCGCTGATCTGCGCCATCCTGCCATTGAATGGAATGGTTTTCCTTGCAATGCTGGTGATCATCGGCCACTGCTTTGCACTTCACATGGTAATCGCGGGTCTTGCGGCGCTGGTTCTGCTGGTGCTCTGGTTTCTATATCTTCGCTTTGTGCCGAAGGATGCGCCGGCACTCCTTTTAACACCGCTCGCATTCTGGCTTCACGTGCCATCTGCCGTTCCGGTTGCCTATGGTCTTGCCGGCACGCCGCTCTCTGCATTTTCAGCAGCCTGCGGTGTCGTTGTCTACTATATGTGCGACATGATTCACGGAAAAATGGAGCCGCTGCTTCATGCGGCGGAAGCACCGGAGATCACGGCAGTCGTACAGGAATTTTTCAACGGCCTCTTCCGCAATGAGGAAATGCTGCTGGTTCTGATCGCCTGCGCACTGACCGTACTTCTTGTCAATGCAATCCGCCACAGCAGTACGGACTATGCATGGCAGATTTCCATTGTGGCAGGTTCGGTTGCCTATGCGGTTATTATGATTGCCGGAAGCCTGGCACTGGATGTACAGATTGCACTCCCGATGGTTCTGATCGGGGCGGCGGCCGGCTGTCTGGTTGGATTTGTTCTGGAGTTTTTCCTGTTCGGTGCAGACTACACCCGGACAGAATACCTGGAATATGATGACGACGATTATTATTACTACGTAAAAGCCGTTCCAAAATTCAATGTGACAAAGGCACAGCGCCGTGTGACTTATATTCGGAATGAAAAGAAAAAAGAACCGGATCTGACAGACGAGGAACTCGATGCTCTGGCAAATCTTGGACATACAGAAGAATCCGGGAACAGCAGGGATCTTGATGAGATCGAGAAAAAAGAAGAAATAGAAGAAATAAACGAAACAGAAGAAATTCAGGAAGAAGAAATTCCGCCGCTGGACGAGGGCGATTATCAGGATGTGGATTATAAGAGCATGCTGGAGGACACCTTAAAGGATCTTTAAAAGAATTTTGAAAATCAGAAGAAAACCGGACGGGGGAAAAGAAAGGAAGTGACAGTGTGCGTGGCGTGTGGAACTGGATTGTCACAAGAACGGCAGACTACGGGCTGCCAAAACAAATTGAACTGATTGATATTGTGCAGATTCTGCTCATTGCATTTTTCGTCTATCACCTGATCCGCTGGCTGCAGAATACAAAGGCCTATACGCTGATGAAAGGTATTTTTCTGATTGGTGTCTTTGTCATCATTGCAAACGTGCTGAAAATGCAGACGATTCTGTGGCTGTTCGGAAACATCGGCGGGGCGGCGATCACAGCGGTTGTAATTATCTTTCAGCCGGAGCTTCGAAGAGTGGTCGAGCAGATTGGAGAAAAGAATCCGCTGTCTGCTATTTCTTTTGCGAGCGGCCAGGAGGAAAATGAACGGTTCAGTGACAAAACCATCAATGAACTGGTAAGGGCCAGTTTTGAAATGGGAGAAGTAAAGACCGGAGCGCTGATCGTCATCGAAAAGACCATCACCCTGGAGGAATATGAAAAGACCGGAATCCCGATTGACGGCGTTCTGACCAGCCAGCTGCTGATCAATATTTTCGAACACAATACGCCGCTGCACGACGGAGCCGTGATTGTACGGAACAACCGTGTCACGGCAGCAACATGTTACCTGCCGCTGTCCGACAACATGGATCTGAACAAGAATCTTGGAACACGCCACCGTGCAGGTGTCGGCATCAGTGAGGTGACGGATTCCTTTACGATTATTGTCTCCGAGGAAACCGGAAATGTGTCGTATGCTTCCGGCGGAGAACTCCACACGGCAGTAACACCGAGCGACCTTCGGGAGCAGCTTCACAAAATCCAGAAGCTCGCGAAAAAACCGGAAGAGAAGAAAGGATGGCATATCGGCGGAATGCGTCAGAAAGTGGAGGGAGAGAAGAAATGAAAAAGAAAATTCTGAAAAAGCTTCTGAACAATCTCCCTTTGAAAATTCTTTCTATCCTGATTGCCATTGTAATCTGGTACGTTGTGGTCAGTGTGAATGACCCGATTGTGAAAGAGCGCTTTGATGTCCCCGTGCAGGTGACCAATGAAGCCTACATCGCAGCCGGAAAGAAAACATACCAGATTGAGGAGGAATACCAGACGGTCACAGTTACTGTCACGGACAACAACTCGGTTGTCAGCCGGCTGAAAGCATCGGATATCACCGTCACGGCCGATCTGACCCAGATTGTGACGATGGATACAAACCCGGTTTATGTGCCGATCAAGGCAACGTGCTCCATGGTAAAACAGGAAAAACTGAGCACAGTGACAGCAACGATCCCTGTGGAAATCGAGGATGTGGACAGCGAAAAATTCCCGATCACAATTGACGCAGGAAATACGAAACCGGCAAAAGATTACGAAGTGGGAACGATGACTTCCAATCCGGAGAACATCACCATTTCCGGCCCGACGTCCCTGATCAATAAGATCAGCAGTGTGGTGGCAAAAGTAGATGTAACCAATATGCGGAACTCCGGAACCGTCACGGCGGATCTGATGATTATTGATAAAAACCAGGATGAGATGCCGGAATCCCAGATGGAATTTTTGAATTTCGACAGCGGCTCCCCGCAGGTGGATGTGGATATTGAACTGTGGCGCCGTGTATCCGGTATTAAGCTGAGTGCACTGTACAGCGGAACTCCGGCAGACGGCTATCAGATTAAAAATATCTATACCACACCGGAGGAAATCACCGTTGCCGGATCCGAGGAGGCACTTGCAAAGCTGGCGGATGAAGGCAATACGATTGAAATTCCGGAAGACTATACCTCCGTTGCAGGACAGCGCTCCGATGTGGAGACGACGGTTGACTTAAGCGATGTTCTCGCCGATGTGACAGATCTGAAAGTATCCTCCAGTTCGTCTGCATCCGTTACCGTTCACGTAACGGTTATGCCGAATGAGAGCAGGGAATTTGAACTTGATGTCGATCAGATCGAGACGAGCAATCTTCAGTCCACTTATACCGTTCTGTATGATCAGACACAGCTTGCAATCCGCATTAAAGCATCGGACAAAAATCTGGCCAAATTAGATACTTCCCAGATCAACGCATCCGTAGATCTGAATGGAATGGGTGTCGGGGATTACGAGGTACCGGTAAAAATCACACTGCCGGATGGCTATGAGCTCGTAGACAGTGTCAAGACAACGATTCATATCAAAGAAAAAGCAGTAGCAAATAAAACGACAGGAACAAATTAGGAGGGAAACCAATGGTAAGCGGAAAAGTGACCGTGAAAAATCCAACCGGCCTTCATCTTCGCCCGGCCGGAACCCTGTGCAAACAGGCAATGCAGTTTAAATCATCTATTACATTCCACTACGGAGATGGAAATACAGCAAATGCAAAGAGCGTCTTAAGCGTCCTTGGCGCATGCGTCAAATGCGGAGACGAAATTGAGCTGTTCTGCGAGGGAGAGGACGAGGAGGAAGCTCTGCAGTTCCTTGTCAATTCCATCCGGACGGGACTTGGGGAAGAACTGTAAGGAGAAAGAACAATGAAGAAATATGATTATGTTCTGGTTGGCGCCGGTCTGTATTCCGGAGTGATCGCTTATCTTGCCGGTCAGGCAGGGAAAAACTGTCTTGTACTGGAACGAAGAGATCATACAGGCGGAAATATTTACTGTGAAGAAATCGAGGGAATTCATGTACACAAGTATGGAGCGCATATTTTCCATACTTCGAATAAAGAGGTGTGGCAGTTTGTCAATTCGCTGGCAGAATTCAACCGTTATACAAACTCGCCGATTGCCAACTACAAAGGCGAAATTTATAATATGCCGTTCAATATGAATACCTTCAGTAAAATGTGGGGAATCCGCACACCGGAAGAGGCGAAAACAATCATCGAAGAGCAGAGAAAAGCTGTTCCGGGAGAGCCGAAAAATCTGGAAGAGCAGGCGATCAAACTGGTTGGAAAAGATATTTATGAAAAGCTGGTTAAGGGTTATACAGAAAAGCAGTGGGGAAGAGACTGCAGTGAGCTGCCGAGCTTTATCATCAAACGGCTTCCGGTGCGCTTTACGTATGACAACAACTATTTCAATGACCTTTATCAGGGAATTCCGATTGGCGGCTATAACGTTCTGACAGAGCGGCTTTTTGAAAAAGCGGATGTACAGACAGGTGTTGATTTTCTGGAAGATAAAGAAAAGTACCTGGCGATGGGTGAGACGGTGATTTACACCGGAGCGATTGATGCGTTTTACGATTATGCACTTGGCAAGCTGGAATACCGTACGGTGCGCTTTGAAACAGAAGTGCTGGATACCGACAATTATCAGGGCGTAGCTGTAGTAAACTACACCGATCGGGAGACACCGTATACGCGTGTGATCGAACACAAGCATTTCGAATTCGGAACCCAGAAAAAGACCGTCATTTCCAGAGAGTATTCCACCGACTGGAAAGAGGGGATGGAGCCGTACTACCCGGTGAATGATGCCAGAAACCAGGAACTTTATCAGAAATATGCCGCACTTGCGGAAAAAGAAGAGAAGGTTATCTTTGGCGGAAGACTTGGAGAATACAAGTATTACGATATGGACAAAGTCATTGAGGCTGCACTGAACCAGTGGGAGAAAATGCAGCGGTAGGAAAAAGAACTGCAAACGGAAATCAATCAAAACGGACTGCACACTTGACAGCAGTCCGTTTTTTGACTATATTATAAACGATATCCGGCTGGAAAATACCGGAAAATAAGAAAATGAAAGAGGTCGTTATGAGAAAAGAATATGATGACGAGGATGAAATCCCGGAAAGACGCCATTCCTCAGGAAAGAAAAAGAAGAAATTCGGCTGGGTTAATGTGCTCACCATCCTTCTCGTAGTTGTACTGGTTGTGCTCGTCGGTGTCTATGCTGTAATCAATCACTATTACAGCAAGAGTAACTATGTAAGCGACGATAAAATCACGATCAATAAATCCACAGAGGTTGAGACAGAAAGTACCGGGTTGACTGATGAGGAGACGGATGCCCTGCAGTCTGAGATTTTAAATGAGACACAGGACATTGAACTTCCAAACAACAGCAATGTATACAATATTCTGCTGATCGGTGTTGACCGTCGTGACAAAACGTGGTATGGAAACTCAGATTCCATGATTCTGTTATCCGTCAACAAAGATACAAAGCAGATTCACATGACATCCTTTATGCGTGACCTGTATGCAAATATTCCGGATGTCGGTGTAAAGAAGCTGAACGCAGCCTGCGCATACGGCGGCGGCCCGCTGGTTGTCCGTACCATTGAAGACAACTACAAGCTGCCGATTGATAACTACGCAAGCGTTGACTTTGATTCCATGATCGATATCATTGATGCCGTCGGCGGAATCGAGCTTTCCCCGAGTGATGATGAGGTACGTGTGGCAAACAACTATATCAACGAAATGTGCAAGCTTCGCAATGCAGATGCATCCGCACATCAGTATACGTCAAGCGGCGATCAGCACGTGGACGGTTATCAGGCGGTTGCATATGCACGAATTCGTTACGTCGGAAACTCGGATTATCAGAGAACCGAGCGCCAGAGAGAGGTATTAAGCAAAATGATGCAGGAGATGAAATCTTCCAGCGTAACAGAACTGAGCGCGCTGGCAGATACCATTCTTCCGAGTGTCACCCATAACATCGACCAGTCTACACTGATGACGCTGATCGGAGAGCTGCCGACGATCCTCTCCTATGAGATTGTACAGAGCCGTGTACCATACGATGATCTGTACTCCAGCAAGGGTGAGATGCTTGTTCCGGATTTCTCGGCAACCATTTCCAGACTTCAGACAGAAATCTACGGATCTACTACCGTAAACGAATAAAAAAGAAACAAATGAAAAACCTCCTGTATCCGGCAAGAAAACCGGAGCCGGGAGGTTTTTTCTGCCCGAAAAACCGGAAAAAACCATAAGAAATTTGTAAGGTATTTTACCGGCGGATAACTTGAAATAGATGGAAAAATGTAGTAAGCTATAAATTGTATAAGAGTAAAAAAATGGGAGGATGAATAAGAATGAAAAGAAAGTTTCTGGCCGCAGCCGTACTTGGCGTCATGGTAAGTGTTACACCAGCCGGTGCATATGCAGCTTCTACAGAAACCAGTCCATTACCGGTAAATTCGGAAAGTGATACTGTAGCTCAGGCCGAAGACGAAGAAACGACTCCGACTCCGGCGCCAACTGAGACCCCAGAGGTTACACCGAGTGAGACTCCGGCTCCAACCGAAGCACCGACCGCAACACCAACCGTAACACCAACTGAGACCCCTTCCGAGACACCGACGCCGAGCGCAACTCCGGCTCCGGAAGTAAGTAATCTGAAGGAAGGCTGGAACAGCGTTGAAAGAGATGGAAAGAAACAGTTTCAGTACGGAGTTTTGGATGAGAATAATAAGGTGGTAGCTGCTACCGGACCAATAGAAATCGACGGTGTCGGTTATGTGTTTGATGAAAACGGCTACATGCTGACCGGTGAAGTAGAACTTACGGATAAAGATGGAAAAACCGGAACCTACTACTTGAATACAGAAGGGGAAGATCCTGCAAAAGACGGACTTGGTTCGATGCAGCAGGGTATCTGTGAAGGAAAAGTATTTGCACCGGAACTGAAAAGAAATGAACTTGTTACACTCGAATTTAATGATGGAAGCGTAGACGATTACTATGCGGATGAAAACGGCTATGCCATCTGGAGCAAGACCCAGAAGGTAGGAGATAAAACATATCTGTTTGGTGAGGAAGGAGCCCGCATCAAAGAGCCAGGTTTCCAGGTCGTTACCGATGGAAACGGTGAAGCACATACCTACTATCTGAATGAAGACGGCACGGTATCGCTTGGAAATCACAATGCGTATCAGCAGGGAGATCGTACAGTAAGCTGGTTGACGGTTGGTTCTAACTGGTATTTAGTGGATGCGGAAACAGGAGAACTTCTTTCAGGATGGCAGAAGGTAGATACAGCAATCTACTATATGAAACCAGCTTCCTTTGATGCAAACGGAAATTTGAAAGATGGAAGTTTCGAGATGGAAACCGGTAATCAGAAAAATAAATCCGGCTGGGCACAGATTGATGGAAAATGGTACAGCTTCCGCAGCTGGGGCGGCGTACGAACCGGCTGGTTCAATTACGATGGAAATAAATATTATCTCCACGAAGACGGCCATATGGAAGACAATGCACTGAATCTGAATGGAACCTTGTACTTCTTCCGAAGCTGGGGCGGTATGCGCGTCAATGATGTTGCTGAATATGAAGGCAATTATTACTATGTCGGAGCTGACGGAACCGTTTCGACCACAACTGGCTGGAAAAAAATTAAAACCGCAACTCAGACGATCTGGTACTGGACGACGGCAGACAGTGGAAAACTGCTGACGAATTCCTGGCTGGATTACAATGGAAACAGCTATTATCTGAAAGCCGATGGAAAAATGGCTTTTAATGAGTGGCTGGATAACACCTATTACTTCCGCAGCTGGGGTGCGGCCTACAAAAACGCATGGGCAAAAGTCAACAATGTATGGTATTATTTTGACGGAAATGGAAAGAAATATACCAGCGGCTGGCTGACCTACAAAGGAAATAAGTATTATCTGAAATCCGATGGAACCATGCTTGCCAATGAATGGCTCGATGGAAAATACTACTTCAAGAGCTGGGGTGGTATGTATAAAAACGAATGGGGCAAGTCCGGCGATACCTGGTACTGGTTTAATGCAGATGGAACCAAACGGACGCAAAAAGGCTGGTTCCTCTATGATAAAAATTATTATTATCTGGATAAAGATGGAAAAATGCTGACCGGCTGGGTTTACCATGACGGTAACTATTATTACATGAAGAGCTGGGGCGGCATGGCACATGACGAGTGGATTCTTCATGATAAGAACTGGTACTACTTCAAGAGCTGGGGCGGCATGTACCATGATCAGTGGCTGACACTGAACGGTTCTCAGTATTATTTCCGCAGCTGGGGCGGAAGATATCAGAACTGCACTGCTACGATCAATGGAAAACAGTACAAATTCGATGCTTCCGGACGCAGAATCACGGAAGGATGGGAGTACATCGGAAAATACCGCCGTTACCGCAAAGCAGACGGTTCTCTGATGGAGGATGTGACAAGCATCTTCAATCCGTCATCCAAATACATCACAGTAGACAGAACCCGCGGACGTGTCACCATTTACGGCTATAACAGTGCAACCGGTTCTTACGATACCCCGATCAAATCAATGATCTGCTCCGTAGGAAATCCAATCAGTTACACCGCAGCAGGAACATATAAAATCGGCTGGCAGTTGAAAAAGAAGCAAATGAGAGGTGAAGATTATGTGTGCTGGGCACCATATGTATCACAGATTTATGGCGCTGTTTACTTCCATGGCGTAGCAAGCAGCACACCGGATCTGAATATGATCTCTGCCGTAGACTTCAATTCCCTGGGATCACCGATGTCACATGGTTGTGTCAGACTGACTGCAATCGATGCAAAATGGATTTATGATAACGTCAGCAGCGGAACAACGGTCCGCATTGGCGACAATCTGGATTATCCGCTGACAAACCCGACCCGTTATACCTGGACAGGCGGTGCTTTCGGAAGCGATCCGACATATCGATAAAAAATAGAACAGGAATACCTGTATGAGAAAATCCATCGGGGCAGCAGTGCCGCCGATGGATTTTCTGATAAGAAGACATCGGCCATTTTACAGGAAAGGAAGACAGATACGATGGAATTACAGGAAAAGAAAAAGAACCGGACAGAACAGAAAACAGATATGCAGAATAAGGAAAAAGCATTGCTTACCCAACTTGACGAGATTGCAAAACAGGATCTCTGTCTGGCATTCTCCGGCGGTGTGGACAGCAGTCTGCTGCTGAAGCTTGTCATGGATGCATCTGCAAAATATGGAACAAAGGTTTATGCAGTAACCTTTCAGACACGGCTGCATCCGCCCTGCGACCTGGAGACAGCGACAAGAGTAGCAAAGGAGGTTGGCGCTGTTCATGAGGTCCTTTTTGTTGATGAGCTGGAGCAGGAGGCAATCCGTTACAATCCGGAAAACCGCTGCTATCTCTGTAAGCACTATCTATTTGGGAAGCTTCTGGAATTTGCCCGCGATCACGGTGTCACCCAGGTACTCGACGGAACAAATGAGGATGACCTTCATGTCTACCGGCCGGGGCGAAAAGCGCTGAGAGAATATGGTGTCATCAGCCCGCTTGCAGCGTGTCATGTGACAAAAACAGAGGTAAAAGCACTTGCTGCAAAGTACAGCGTTTCCGTAGCACACCGTCCATCCACTCCATGTATGGCGACACGCCTTCCCTACGGGGCAGAAATTAACTATGACGTTCTGGATCGGATTGCGGACGGCGAAGCATGGCTTCATACGCTGTTCGGTGCGGAAGAGAATCTCCGCCTGCGTGTACATGGCGATGTGGTGCGTCTTGAAATCGCACCGGAGCGTATGGGGGAAGTGCTTGAGAAGAGAGAAGAAATGATTGCATATCTGAAAAAGCTCGGCTTTTCTTACCTGACGATGGATCTGGAAGGGTTCCGTTCCGGCAGTATGGATGAGAAAATAACACAGAAAGAGGAAACAAAATGAAAGCAATTTTAAGTGCGGACCGCAAATGGGGTCTGGGATATCAGGGACGGTTGCTGGTAAGTATTCCGTCTGATCTGCGATTCTTCCGTGAAACTACGATGGGACACGTTGTCGTGATGGGAAGAAAGACACTTGCTACACTCCCGGCAGGGCAGCCCTTAAAAGGCAGAACGAATATTATTTTAAGCCGTGATCCGGAATGGACTGTTCGCGGTGCAACGGTTGTCCACAGTATCAAAGAGCTGATGGAAGTGTTAAAGCCGTATGAGGACGACGATATTTATGTTGCGGGCGGCGGAGAAATTTACCGTCAGCTTCTCCCATACTGTGATACGGCATACGTCACACGAATTGACATGACGTATCAGGCGGATACCTTCTTTGAGGATCTTGACGAATCACCGGATTGGGAGATGGTAGAAGAGGGCGATGAGCAGACCTGCTTTGATATTGAATTTTATTTCACGGAATACCGAAGAAAGAATGAAAAGGCAGAACGCCCGAGATAAGGGTGAGACAGGACGTAAAAAACGGAGAAACCACAGAAAAAGCGGCTTCTCCGTTTTTTTTCATATAGGATACAAAAAGTATCAGTGCTGTCCGCCTGCAGAAAGCTCCAGCATTTTTTTCTTAATATCATTTTCGAGCTGTACCAGCTCAACTTCAGCGGCGGCACGTTTCTGGCGGCCGTCCTCCTGAATCTTCATCACTTCATCGAGGGTAGAGATCAGGCTCTGGTTCGTCTGTTTTAAGGTTTCCATATCGATGATACCGCGCTCAGATTCTTTTGCAGTCTCGATCGTTGCCATCTTCAGATTCTCCGCATTCTTTTTCAGAAGCTCATTTGTCATATCCGAAACCTGGCGCTGTGCTTTGGCAGCCTCAGTCGAGTGATGAACGCCGAGTGCAATGATCATCTGGTTTTTCCAGAGCGGAATGGTGTTGACGAGTGTGGATTGGATCTTTTCGGCCATTACAGAATCGCTGTTCTGAATCATGCGGATCTGCGGCGCTGTCTGGATCGAAACCATACGGGTCAGTTCCAGATCATACAGTTTCTTCTCAAATCGGTTGCAGAGATCTTCGAGATCCTTGGCAGCCTGTGCATCTTCGGCCTTTCCGGTCATCTGCGCTTTATTCTGCAGATCACGGAGTTCTGTGGAACGTACCAGCTCCAGCTTTTTCTTTCCTGCGAGAATGTACATGGTCAGCTCTTTAAAATAATTCAGGTTCTGTGCATACATCTGATCCAGAATGGCAATGTCTTTCAGAAGCTGCCGCTGGTGGCCGTCGAGCACGTCACAGATTTTATTGACATTCACCTCTGCCTTGTCATACTTCGCTTTCATTGCATTGATTTTGTTCGTGCTTTTCTTAAAGAAAGAGAATGGTCCCTTTTCTTCTTCTGCGTCAAACGTTTTCAGCTCTGTCACAACAGAGGTGAGCAGATCGCCGATTTCCCCGAGATCTTTGCTTCTGACGTTCTCCAGCGTTTTCTCGGAAAAGTCTGCCATTTTCTTCTGTGCACCGGCACCGTACTGCAGAATGCCGTTTGTATTGGCAAGATCAATCTGGGAAACAAAGGCATCCACCATGGCTTTCTGTTCGTCGGACAGAACAGAATCATCCATGACCTCTTTCTTTTCTTCCGGCTGCTGTACCGGAAGTTCCGGTTCCGGCTCCGGAGCGCTGAAACTTAAGCTTGGAATTTCAGTGGTGTCCTTTATAAAATCATTCATGTTTTCTATTCTCCTTTTCTTCGGTACGGAAACGTAACCGGTGATTTGATTTCAATTGTATAGCTTTGAATAGTTACATGTGAAGCGGCTCAATATCCTGCTTTGACGGACCTGCCTGATTTGTCAGTCCCTCCTGCGCCAGCATCGTCTGCAGAACAGAGATATCAGAAGAAATATCCCATGCCGTTGTCTGGAACAGATCATCAAGCAGCTTTTCGAATGCGGCATTGATGGTATCCAGTGTGTCCTCGATTTCCTTCTTGGTTCGGAGAATATTGTCGCTTTGAATTGGTTCGTTCTCAAAGGAACGGTAAGCGTCGAGCAGCTTCCAGGTTGTCGGCATATAGTAATCCATAAATTTCCGCAGGGCGGCGGCTTCTTTTGGGCGCTTTTTTGCCTCCTCGAGAATCCGGGTAACAACCGTTTCGAGACGGCTCAGCTTGGCTGTGATGACTTCACCCGGCAGATCCAGGTTGCACTGATGGATCTTCTGAATATAAGATTCACATTCTTCCAGCATCTGCTGGTATTCCGGCGTTATACCGGAGGCCTCCAGCTGTTCACGTGCTTTCTGTTCGGCAATCTGCTGTTCCTTCTGGCTGGCGAGCATTGCGCGGTACTGGTCGTAGCAGTCATTTGTCACCATCAGACAGGTACCATTCTCGTCGAGGTGGCCCTGGCGCAGCATGGATTTATCAATCATGGTCGTAATATCGGTCAGAAGCTCACCTTTCTCACAGTGCATACTGTCGCAGAGTTCTTTCGTAGAAATATATTCCTTTGTGCCGATCAGCGTACAGATCTGGCGGAAATGGCGGACCAGACGCCGGTTTTTACTTCCCTTTTTCAGAAGAATGCCGCCGCCGATGGTAAATGCGGCAAAAATAAGAAAAGGAATCAGCGCGCTGTCATTCGGACTTGCAAATAAGGAATAGAGACTAAGCGCTGTGCAGCAGCCGAACAGTCCGGTGACACCCCAGCCGGCAGCCGTCTGAAATCCGCCGACAAGTGCAAGATCGGTGGATGGCATAAAGCGCTCGCGCAGTATACGGCGTTCCTGTATGCGGCTATTCCATTCCGTATTCTGGGGGGTTTGCCAGGTATGGGAAGGTTTGGGAACCGGGTTCGCGCTCTTACCCGGCATCGTGCCTCCCGGCCCGTAGGAATAGTGATGCGGTCCGGTCTGCTGCGCTGTATTATTATGGGAAGAATGCTGGCTGCTGTAGGAAGTATCTGCGGAATAGCCGCGGGACGGCTCCTGTGTGCCATTTGCACGGAATGGTCCCTTCCGGTTGGGGTAGACAAACTGGTTGATGGTGTCTGAAATCTTCCGGTTTAATTCCTGAAAATCCTGAGAATTCACAGCATTATCCACAAGCTTTCCAATACTGTCGCCGACATCCTTTAAATCATCTTCAAAACTCATGTCAGTTCCTTTCTGATGAGGTACTTTTTCTGTGTACCGTCTTCCAGTTATTATACAATGCGATTGGAAATCTTACAAGCATACAGTGCTTAATTTTCTATGAAGCTGGAGATGATGGGAATGGTTACAGTTCACAGGAAATGATTTTGTTTTTGGATGAGTTGAAAGAAAGCAGTAACTATTATATACTAAAGAGTATCGAATGTCAGAAAAAATCAAATCAGAATAAAGGGGCCGCAATACTAAATGAATAAAAACGAAATTATCCAGATACAGGGAATGGAATATAAAGAAATGACAAAACAGCTTTTGAACAAATGTGCCTTAGCTACGCTCATTCCTTCGAAGGTCAGTCTCATCGGTATTAAGCCAAATCTGGTAGCACCTGTCCCAGCGGAGTTTGGAGGGACGACACATCCGGAGGTGGTTGCGGGGATCATCGAATATCTTCAGGAAAACGGATTTACTAACTTTCAAATCATGGAAGGCTCCTGGGTCGGAGATAAGACGGAGGAATCGTTTGAGGTCTGTGGATACCGTATGCTTTCGGAACAGTACGGCGTTCCGCTTATCGATGCGCAGAAGGAAAAAAGCATGCCGGTGCAGTGTGGTGATATGGAACTTCAAATTTGCGAATGTGCGAAAAAGGTGGATTTTATGATCAATGTCCCGGTCATGAAAGGCCATTGCCAGACTAAAATTACCTGCGCACTGAAAAACATGAAAGGTCTCTTGCCGAATAAAGAAAAACGTCATTTTCATGCCATGGGACTTCATCGGCCAATTGCGCATCTGGGGCTGGGGATTCATCAGGATTTTATTTTGGTGGATAATATCTGCGGAGACCTTGACTTTGAGGATGGCGGTAATCCGTTTATTATGAATCGCCTTTTCGCTGGGTTAGATCCGGTGTTGATCGATGCATATGTCTGCGCGGAACTGCATTATAAGCCAGAAGATGTCCCGTATGTCAAAATGGCAGAAGAGTTGGGCGTGGGCAGCGCTGATCTCACACGGCTTTCAATCCGCCAAATTGGCGAAATTGGTGAAAAAAGAGTGATTCCGGAAAAACGGAAGATCGTGGAACTGCAGGATGCCGTAGAGGAAGTTGAGTCCTGCAGTGCCTGCTACGGTTATCTGATCCCGGCGCTTGACCGGCTGAAAGAGGAAGGACTGCTGCCGGAACTCCGCGAAAAAATCTGCATCGGGCAGGGATACCGGGGAAAGAGCGGGGCGCTTGGTGTAGGAAGTTGTACTTCCGGGTTCGCATGCAATCTGAAAGGCTGTCCGCCAACGGATGAGCAGATGTATGAATTTTTGAAGCAGTACATTGCAACTAGACGAAAAACAGAAGCAGAAAAATAGCAACAGAGGAGAGAGCGAATGAAAAAAGCAGTCAAAGCCATTTTAAATGTATTGTCCTACGGCGGAATTGAAGTAGAATCCGCCCGTCGGCTTGCCGATATCAAGAAGCTGGATCCGATCCGTATTTTTCTGCGAAAATTGGATATGGAAATATATAATGGGGACTACAAGGTTCCGATTCGGCTGTTCTTCCCGGATGAAAAAATGGAGGAGCATGGTGCAAAAGAAGCGATTCTGTTCTTCCATGGCGGCGGCTGGACAACCGAGAGTGTGGAGACATACGACCGTGTCTGCGCACGCATGGCGCAGTCGACGGGGCAGATTGTTGTATCGGTAGAATACCGTCTTGCACCGGAGCATCGTTTCCCGACAGGCTTAGAAGACTGCTACGCCGCCGCCCAGGCAATGCTGCGTGGGGAGATTCTGCCGGAGGTAGCGCCGGAAAATGTCACGATCATGGGCGACAGCGCAGGAGGAAATCTTGCGGCTGCAGTCTGCCTGATGGCGAGGGACAAAAAAGAACTGCTGCCGGGGAAACAGATTTTGATTTATCCGGCGGTGAATTCCTGTTACACAGAGAAATCACCGTACAAATCCGTGAAAACCAATGGAACCGGATACCTTCTGACCAGTGTCAAAATGGAAGATTATGTAATTCTGTATCAGCGGACCGAAGAAGACCGCAAAAATCCGTACTTTGCACCGGTACTGGCAGAAAATCTGCAGGGACTGCCGGACACGCTGGTACTGACGGCGCAGTACGATCCGCTGCGCGATGAGGGCGAGGATTATGCGAAAAAGCTGAAAAGGGCTGGCAATCTGGTTGAACATCATCGGATCAAGGGCGCATTGCACGGCTATTTTGCGCTTGGCATTGAACACCTATATGTGCAGGAAAGTTTTCAGTATATGAATGCATTTTTAAGGAAAGAAAAACAGCAGAAAAATGCAGACGAAGAACTGGAAAACATAGCAGCAGTGAAGAAACAATTGACACACGGGAAGGCGTAAGGAGGCATAGAAAATGAAGAAAGAACATTCTTCGCGCTGGAGAAAGCTGGACAACGCGGCACAGGCATTTCCGGCGGCCACCGGAAAAAAGGATACGAGAGTCTTCCGGTTTTACTGCCAACTGAAAGAGGACATCCAGGCGGATCTGCTGCAGAAAGCGCTGGAGGAGACAATGGAGCATTACCCGGTGTTTTCCATGGTACTGCGGAAAGGTCTTTTCTGGTTCTATCTGGAGCAGCGCGATCTGCCAGCAAAAGTAGAAGAGGAAAAGCGTCCGCCATGCAGTGAGATTTACGTACCCGACCACAAAACACTTCTTTTCCAGGTTTCTTACTATAAAACCCGAATCAATTTCGAAGTATTCCATGCCCTGACAGACGGCACCGGTGCGATGCTGTTTCTGAAAGAACTGGTGAGCAATTATCTGATCCTGCGCCATCCAGAGGAAACATTTTCCAAGGTCAGCGAAGATATGCTGACGGAAACGGACTTCGAGGAGGACAGCTTTTCCCAGTATTACACCGGAAAGAAAAGTGAAAAAGAAAAGAGCCGCCCGGCATACCAGATCAAAGGCGAATATCTGGAGCAGGAGGAGATGGAAATTACTGAGATTCTGCTTTCTGCGGAAGCAGTTCATAGGTGCGCAAAAGCACATGGCGTGTCGGTAACGGCGTACCTTGCGGCGGCGCTGGTATATGCGGTATATGAAGAAATCCCGAAAAGCAGGCTGAAAAAGCCGGTTTCTCTGATGGTTCCAGCCAACTTGCGTAACTTTTTCCCATCTGCATCGATGACGAATTTCTGGAGCTGGATCGAGATTGCCTGTGATCTTGGGCCGGAGGCATCGTTTGAGGATGCCCTGCAGATCACGGGAGCCGCGATGCAGAAAGAGGCGCTGAAGCAGGAGATTTCCACACGTATGAACGATCTGGTGCGGATTGAGCGGAATCCGGTGCTGCGCGCCGTGCCGCTGGAAATCAAAAATCTGGCGCTGATGGCGGGCACGACGCTCGGCGGACGAAGCATTACGACCGTCTATTCCAATATCGGCCGGATTCAGATGCCGCCGGAGTATGAAACATATATTGAGCGGTTCGGATTTTTCACCAGCACAGACAAAGTACAGATGTGTTCCTGCTCCTACGGGGACAGCATGGTGCTTGGAATCACATCTAAAATCGCCGATTCCAATATTGAACGGAACCTGATGCATCTGCTGCAGAAAGAGGGCATTGTCTGTGAACAGGAGGAAAATGATTTTCCGGGACAGAAAGAACAGCCGCACGGGACGGCCAAACTGGGATTGAAAATTTTTTCTTTCACCTGCATCGCGGCTGTCGTACTCTGCTGGATGATGAATTTCCTTGCAACGCCGCAGATGTGGTGGGCAGGTTATGCGACAGCGGGTGTGTTCTGCGCCTGGCTTCTGATCCGGGTGGGATATCAGAAACGGAAAAATCCACTCAAAAACAGTATGTGGCAATTGATCTTTATTATGATCGGTGCGATTCTGTGGGATTATGCGACGGGCTGGATCGGCTGGTCTGTCGATTTCGCAATTCCGCTCGCCGTTCTTCTGAATGGCGCGACGATGCAGATTCTGGCAAGAGCGTACAAAATGGAGGTCAGTGAATATCTTTTTTATCTGATGCAGTCCGGAGCAGCAGGAATCGTTCCGGCGATTTTGTGGCTGACGGGAACTGTCCGCATTACCTGGCCGTCCGTGATCTGCGTGGGCCTCAGTGTGCTGTATCTGATCGGGCTGTTTTTTTTCCGCGGAAAAGATTTTATGCGGGAAATGCAGAAAAAATTCCGGGTATGAAGGGAAAAGGTGATAGAAAAAATAAGAAGAGCAGGTAAGAAAAGTGGATGTTGGTCCCTTTTCTTACCTGCTCTTTTGAAACTTGTGTGTGTCTGCGGCGGAAAAGCCTGGAGAGAAATCTACTGCGCCTTCTCCTCACAGCCGCAGGAATCCCACGACGGCATTTCATCCCCATTCTTAATCGCATCGCGAACCGCACTGTAATACCGCACTTTCTGTTGAATATGCTCCAGATCGGATTCCATGCGCTCGATTTTTTCGCGTATATTCTGCTCATGTTCCTCGAGAATGGCAACCATCTGGTCAATATTTCCCGGGATATCATCCTCAAGCCGGAAAAACTCCTGAATCCCCGCAATCGGAAGACCGGTGCGCTTGAAGCAGAGAATTGCGGTCATGCAGTCAATGTGCTGCTGGGTGTAAATTCGTTTCTTACTTTCGGTATGAATGACATCCGTCAAAAGCCCGATCTCCTCATAATAACGAAGCGTAGAGGCCGGAAGTCCAAAACGCTCGGACATTTCACGAATAGTGTAGGTCTGCTGTTCCATGGAAAAACCTCCTTGAAATAATGAAAAATCAACTGCTTCAAGTATACTTTAGGAAGACAAGTTTGTAAAGTGTAAAACATGATTTCTGAAAAACACAGACCATAAAAAAGAGAAAATCAGAGCAACTTGTGACTGGACGGAACAGCAATTGGTTGTTAAAATGGTATTAATGAGGTTTCGTTTTGTGGAAAACGTTTAAAAACGAATGTGCAGATGGGGGATGGAGAAAAAATGGGGAAGTCAAAAAAGAGAAAAGAATATTCCCTGAAGAAAATTGTTTTAATGGTATTTGCATGCAGCAGTCTGCTCTGTCTTCTGCTGATTATTTTTGTCACGCGGATTTCCATGAAAGCCATGCGGGAATCAAAAATGGAAACATCGCTGAAAGCAACACTGGAGGAAGTGAATCAGGGCTTTGAGTCAGAGTACAATGTGCTGCTGCGTCTGTCACAGACGATGACATCGAATGGACTGGTCGGGGAAAAATATGATGCTTATCGAACGGCAGAAGAGCAGTACGATAAAATTCTGGAGTATCAGGACTTTTATCAGACCCTGAATGTCGCAACCTGGGAGATGGAAGATGTTATGCTGGGCGCTTATCTGATTCCGGGGGAGAGCCGGGAAATGACACCGGAGATTCTGTTTTCCACGTACAGCACAAAGAAGGAGACATTCCAGCCGGAAACACTGTCGAAGCTGGTTGATACGGGAGAAGTTACATATCATTCCATTCATCAAAGCTACAACAGTGTGAGAAATGATAATGTTGTTTCGATGGGACGCAGAACATCATTTTCAGATGGCACAGATGCCTGGATTTATTTAGAAGCAAAATCAGATGAAGCACTGATGCTGCAGAAACGTTCCGAATTAGAAAAAATACCATATGTGCTGCTGCAGCTGAATCCGGAAAAGAAAGTAGAGTATTCCAGCGAGAAAACATTTGCAAAAGGAGATATCCTTGAACTGGATGAGGATGGCAGAATAGAGCAGAACGGATATGAGGGAGTTGCCAAAAAGAATATCTATGGATTTTATACGGTTTTGTTGCTTCCAACTTATGAATACCAGAGCGAAATTTATCAATGGACCCTGCTGACAGGAAGCGTGATTTTTATTTCACTGGCCATTCTTGCCGTAGTCGCAATTTCACAGATCTGGCTGGTATCGCATCCGATCAAAGTACTGGAAAAAGAAATGCGCCATTTTGGAAAAGGAGATTTTTCTGAGGCAGAGACACCGGTTCAGCTTGCGGAATACAATCAGCTTTTTGCAACGTTCAATCAGATGAAAGCGCAGATTCAGGAGCTGATTGAGAGTGAGCAGCGGAAGGAAAAAGAAAAAGCGGATCTGGAGCTGGGAAAGCTGATGTATCAGATCAATCCGCATTTTCTGATGAATGCGCTGAATTCTATTCATTGGATGGCGCTGACAAATCATCAGAAAGAGATCGATGATTATGTGAAGCATCTCGGCTTTATTTTGAGTTATTCCCTCGGGAAGGCGGAGCAGAACACGACACTGCGTACCGAATTGAAATACCTGCAGTATTATCTGGAACTGCAGCAGATGACGCATGATTTTTCCAGTGAATTTGATATTGCGGAGGGAGAGTACCTGAATACGCGGTGTGCCCGCTTTCTGCTGCAGCCGATTGCAGAAAATGCGGTCTGCCATAATATGGACGAATTTGGAACCCTGTGGGTAGAAGCGTCGGAACAGGATGGGATAATTACCATTCGAATCCGGGACGATGGAAAGGGCTTTGAAATATCGGAGAAGATGGAGCAGAATGCAAAAGACGAACGAAAGGGGATCGGTCTGCGTTATGTGCAGATGACACTGAAATCATTCTATGGAGAAGAAGCAGAGATGAAAATAGAGAGCGAACTGGGAAAAGGAACGGAGGTTACCCTGCATTTTCCGGTGCTTCCGGCATAAAAAAAGAACTACGAGAAGGAAAAGAGAAAAAGATAAAATGGGGTGGAACAAATGTATCAGGTATTGGTGATTGATGATGATAAGCTGGCAAGAAAGGGACTGATTTCACTGATTCCGTGGGAAAAATACGGAATGGAGGTCGCCGGAGATGTGGCGAACGGAGCGTTAGCACTGCAGTTTATTGAAACACATCCGGTGGATCTGGCCGTGGTGGATCTGACGATGCCGGTGCTCTCCGGGTTGGAGTTTATCTGCGAGTGCAGGGCGCGGGAAATTTCCATGGACTATATTGTGCTTTCCGCACATGAGGATTTTACGTATGTGCAGAAAGCATTGCGGCTCGGGGTAATTGATTATATTTCGAAGCTTCAGCTTGAACCGGAAGAATGCGGCGAGGTGTTCCTGCGTGCGGCGGAGCATATTCGAAAACGGAAAGAAAAAGAGCAGCAGATGCAGGCGGGGGGAAGAATAAATCGGAAAAAGACAGAGACTGTGGCAGATCAGGAAGAGAAGGAACAGTGGAGAAAACTCTGGGAGGAGACGGCTTCGCTGACCTGGATTTATAATATAGAGGAAACACAAAAACTCTGTAATCTCTGGAAGGCAATTCCGACCAGTCAGAAACAGGAATACCGGTACACAATGCAGACATTGCAGGAAATTCAGAATGCCTTTGGCATTTTCATGGAGGAGCAGGAATATGAAAATCTGCAGGAGCCGGAAAAACTGACAGAAAAAATACGACAGGATCTGTGGCAGCGGGTACAGAACGGAGAAGGACAGGCTGTTACGGAGATATTGATTTTAAAAGCGGTACTTTTTATCGAAGATCATCTGGTGGATTCTGAAGTGAAAGCGGAGCAGATTGCAGATGCTGTTGGAATGTCGAGAAGTTATTTTTCCGTCTGTTTCAAGAAATGCACAGGCTATTCGGTCAACAGTTATATCCGAAAAGAACGGATTGCGCTGGCCTGCCGTCTGCTGCGGGAAAATCCGCAGATTTCGGCAGAACAGATGGCGGATGCTGTCGGGTATCATGATGAAAAATATTTTGTAAAACTGTTTCAGCAGAGTATGGGTATTGGCTTTGCCGAATATAAAAAACAGTTAAAACGGCAGGAGTTTTAGCAGAATGCCGGAGTATGGGAATGAAAAAGCAGACATTTGTTTGAAGGACAGAGAACAAATGTCTGCTTTTTGGATGAAACGGATCCTGGTTTTGTATAAATGTTCTCAAAAAGTAGAACACGAGACTGTTTTAATTCGTCAAAATGTATCATAAAATAGACTTACAAGAAAACGAAAGAAACAAAATGACGAACGAGGAAAGGGGAAAACACATGAAAAGGAAAAAACTTGTTGCAATCTTACTCACAGCAGCGATGACCGCAGGTATGCTGGCCGGATGTGGAAGCAGCGGCGGCAGCACAGGAGGAACATCGGACAGTAAAGCATCATCTGAGAGCACAGCATCTTCCGGAACGGCTGATAATTCTTCTGAGGAAGAGGGAGAGGATCTGGCGTTCAAAAAATTCCCGGAAGTTGTCGAGGTACACGTAGGACAGGGTGTCAGCGCAACCGATACTCTGCCGGACGGACTGAGCGTGGATAATAACCAGTACACCGACTATCTTCTGGAAAACTTCAACATCAAAGTCGTTGTAGACTGGACCGCAGCATCTGGAAATGATTACACACAGAAAGTAGCGCTCTGTATCGCAAGCAATACCCTTCCGGATGCGATGACGGTATCGAGAGAGTATATGCTGAAAGCCGCAAAAGCAGGTCAGTTATACGATCTGACCGATCTGTTCCAGAAAGTACAGTCTGATCAGGTAAAAGAAGTTATGGATTCGACCGATGGACAGGCTATTGCAGAAGCGAGCGTGGACGGCAGACAGTATGCAATCCCGGCAGTTGAGGTAGAAACCGGAAGCGTTCAGGTATTAAACGTTCGTCAGGACTGGCTCGATGAGTATGGTCTCGATGCACCGAAAACTCTGGACGATGTAGAAAATATTGCCAAAGTATTTGCGGAGAAAAAACCGGCAGGCGAAGATACCATTCCGCTGGCTGGTCCGGATAAAAATACAAAATGCTATACCAGTTTCCTGGATACCGGCACAACAACAGGCGGATTTGACGCAGTATTTACCGCAAACGGCGCATATCCGGGACTGTTCCTGAAAGATGATGACGGAAACGTAACATATGGAACTGACTCCGATGCAACCAGAAGTACACTGGAGCGTCTGGCGGACTGGTACGCAAAAGGCTATATTGATCCTGAGATGGGAACAAGAGATTCCACGATCGAGCAGATCAATGCCGGAAAAGTTGGCATGTTCTTCGGCGCATGGTGGGTTTCCGGTTATGGAATCGGTGATGCATACCGTAACGAGCCGGATGCAAACTGGCAGACCTATCCGATCTACACCGATGACGGTGAATGGAATGTAAGACTTGGATCTGCAACAACAGGTTACTGTGTCATCAACAAAAATGTTTCCGAAGATGTTGCCCAAGCAGTTATCATCATGGCCAACGTTCTGTTGAGAGATGAGAGCAAATTTGATGTTTCCGAGCAGCCGCTCAGCTTCTGGCCAGTCAGAACACTGATGGCTCCGGCTGATGAGTGTGAATACACCTATCATGAACTGATCAAAGTATTAAACGGCGAAACCCAGCCGGAAGATTATGCAGGTGTATCCAGTGCATACAAACTGCTGGCAAACGATGTTTCGGTTATTAAGGATACCGTTCCTGGATACGAAAAAGACAAACAGCTCTCTATCGAAGATTTCAGCACTGAAAACTTCGGTAACTTCCAGAGAATGTATTCTCTGCTGGTCGGCGACCGTCCGTACGCTACGACAGAAGTAAACAACAAAGTCAGAAGCTGCATCTTCAGCCAGACAGCTACCATGGAGAAAAAATGGGCAAACCTGCAGTCCATGGAAAATGAGATGGTTATGAAAGTCATCACCGGAAAATCGGATATCAGCGCATACGATGAGTTCGTGAAGAACTGGAAGTCTGAAGGCGGCGATACAATTCTGGAAGAAGTAGCAGAATACTAAAACAGGAAAAAGGCAGACCGTTTCAATGTGATTTTCAGATCCTGAAAGATCACCTGCTTTGCGAAAAGGGGAGAGCAGTCAGCTTTCCCCTTTTTCACAGAATACGTTCTGTCCATCGGAAATAAAAGGAAAATATGGAAATGACAGGAGGGAGGATCTGTATGAAAGCAGCTTCTGCGTCAAAGAAAAAGGGAGTTCTGAAAAAAACAAGAAATTCCAGAACCATCTGGAACTATCATATTATGGTTCTGATTGGAATGGTCTGGCTGTTTTTCTTTAATATTGTTCCAATGTTTGGAATTGTCATTGCATTTGAGGATTACAATCCGATGTCCGGACTGTGGCATTCAGACTTTGTAGGAATGGAAAATTTTACATATTTATTTTCCATGAGTGACTGTAAACGAGTCATTTTTAATACGCTGGTTATCGCAGTTGCCAAATTGATTCTAAATATTATTGTGCCACTGGCATTTGCACTTTTATTAAATGAAATCCGTCAGGTGAAATTTAAAAAAGCAGTACAGACAATTGTTTATCTGCCGCACTTTCTTTCCTGGGTTATTCTGGCAAGTGTTCTGCTGGAAATGTTCGGCTATAAAGGTGTTATCAATTCCATCCTTGGTGTATTTGGAATCCGGGGAAAGATATGGTTCTCAGAGGAGAGCTGCTTTCGCCAGTTAGTCATCGGTTCGGATGTATGGAAAGAGTTTGGATTTAATGCCGTTATTTATTTAGCAGCTCTCACCGGGATCAGCCCGGAACTCTATGAGGCAGCGGCAATTGACGGCTGCAGTCGTTGGAAAGCGGTATGGAATATCACTATTCCAGGTATTGCAAGTACGATCGTTGTATTAAGTATTCTCGGACTTGGAAATGTACTAAACGCAGGCTTCGATCAGATATTCAACCTGTACAGTCCGTTGGTTTACTCCACAGGAGATATCCTTGATACATGGGTTTACCGCATGGGTCTTTTAAATGTACAGTTCTCGCTGGCAACAGCAGCAGGCCTGTTTAAGTCGGTCATCAGCTTTACTCTGATTGTCATTTCCTACATCATTGCATATAAAGCCGCAGACTATAAGATTTTCTAAGGAGGGACAAAATCATGATTCAAAGCAAAAGTCTTGGAAGTAAAATATTTAATGTGTTTAACATCATTTTAATGAGTCTGCTCTCCTTAAGCTGTCTGTATCCCCTGTGGTATACACTCTGTCTTTCTGTTTCCGACAAGGCCGCGGCAAATTCGGGCAAGGTAAGTTTTTATCCAGTTGGATTCTCCCTGGCTTCCTATCAGCAGATCATGGGAGACACGCAATTTTTTCGTTCCTTCCTGATTTCTGCAGAGCGGACGATTTTTGGAACAGTCTTTACCATTGTAGTGCTTGCTATCTTTGCCTATCCGTTGTCTAAATCAGCAAATGAGTATCATCCGAAAAATGTGATTATGTGGATCGTTATTTTTTGCATGCTGTTCAACGGTGGAACGATTCCATGGTATATTACGATGGTAAATTACGGTATGATCGACAGTATGATCGGTCTGATTCTCTGTGGAGGCCTTCCGGTTTTTAATCTGATTTTGTTGATTAACTTTTATCGAAGCCTGCCAAAAGAACTGATGGAAGCAGCAGAAATTGACGGTGCCGGTGTCTGGACAGTTTTGTTCCGTATTGTTGTTCCGTGTGCAATTCCGATTTTTGCGACGCTAATTCTCTTTACCAGTGTCGGTTACTGGAATGAATATTTTCAGGGACTGGTACTTTCAAGTGGCGAGCAGCATTATCCGTTACAGACTTATATTAAGCAGATGGTCGTTAATATCCAGACGACAAATCTTTCGATGGATCAGATCGAAAAAATGGACAAGCTGTCCAATCAGTCTTTGGATGCGGCAAAGGTATTCATCGCGATGATCCCAATGCTGGTGGTATATCCGTTCCTGCAGAAATACTTTATCAACGGTATTATGCTGGGAGCTGTAAAAGAATAAGAAAAAAGAGTGACAAGGCTCTGACGGAGTGAAAATCCATCGGAGTCTTTTTTCATGGCAGGGGATAAAAAGTGCATTGCTTATCTGTATCAGAATGGAATATAATAGAAGACAGAAAAAACGAAAAAATGTGAGGAATCATCGTGAAACAGGAAATTATAGCAGACCTGTCCAGGATCACCGAGGAGGAGCAGGCGATTCTGGACGGCAAGACGGAAGTGGAAAAGGAGCGGTATTCGAGCGGGCAGAAGTTTGTGATGGATGCGGGAAAGCTGCTGGAGCGGGGAAAATTGATTGATATTCGGCCGCACACGCGGTTTATTCGTTTTCCGGCGCACAGCCACAATTATGTCGAGATGATCTACATGTGCCAGGGAAGCACCGTGCACACCATCAACGGGGACCGGATCGAGCTGAAAACGGGTGAGCTGCTGATTCTGAATCAGAATGCAGTGCAGGAAATTGAACCGGCAGGGCGCGACGATATCGCGGTCAACTTTCTGATTCTGCCGGAGTTTTTTGACCAGACGCTGCGAATGATCGGGGCAGAGGAGAATCAGTTAAAGGATTTTATCGTCGGCTGTCTGAAAAGCGGGGAGGTACCGCTCTGTTATCTGCATTACAGAATCGCGGATGTCCTTCCGGTGCAGAATCTGATCGAAAATCTCGTCTGGACGCTCTTACATCACCAGAGCAATAAGCGGAGCATCAATCAGATTACGATGGGCCTTTTATTCCTGCAGCTCATGAACTACACCGAACGCGTGCAGGTGGGAGAGCAGTATTTTGAACAGGAGATGCTGCTCGGCGTATACCGCTATATCGAGGAACATTATCGGGAGGGCAGCCTTTCGGAACTGGCGGAAGAACTGCACTACGATTTTTACACCTTAAGCCGCCTGATCCGCCGCCTGACCGGGAAAAACTACACTGAACTTGTCCAGAACAAACGCCTCACCCAGGCCGCGTATCTGTTGGAAACGACAGGACTTTCCGTGGCAGACATTAGTGAGCGGGTCGGGTATGAGAATATGAGTTATTTTCATCGGATTTTCAAGGAGCGGTATGGAATATCGCCGAAGAAGTACCGGGTGGAGAAGAAAATAGAATAGAAATAGAAAAATCCACAGGGGGATAAGGGCTCTGTGGATTTTTTTGCTGTTATCCTATTTTAGCGGAAAACGAATCCTCATAAAGATAATTCTGCTTTTATAATAGATTTGTCCAGCATAGTAAGATGTTGGGCATTCGAAAAAGAAAAAGCAGAGAAAGAGTGGAAAAATAGACAACTTTAGAATATAATTGACTAAGAAAAAATGGAAAAACAGGAAAAACTCGATAAAATTATATTTTACGTCGTAATTGTCATAGGAATTTTAATGATTTTGCTGCAAAATGGAGGTAAGAAAAAACAGAAACGGAGTGAATAAAATGAGTTTATATATCGGGACAAATTATCATCCGCATGATTGGCCGAAGGAGCGGTGGGAAAAGGATTTTCAATTGATGAAAGAGGCTGGATTTGATACAGTACGGCTGGGACATCTGTGCTGGGACAGCTATGAGCCGGAGGATGGCGTTTATACCTTCGAATGGTTTGATCAGGTTATGGAGTTATGCGTAAAATACAAATTGAATGTAATACTGGATGTGTCGATGCATCCGGCACCGATCTGGGTTCATAAACTTTGCCCAGGATGCAATGTAGGAGGAAAAAATGGAGCTCCACAGGCACCGCTGCGCCGATATATGGACGATGTTTCTGATCCAGAGTATCAGAAGTATGCACTGCGGTTTGCTGAAAAAATCGTTTCCCGTTATAAAAATCATCCGGCGCTGTTTGCGTTTGGACTGTGCAATGAGCTGGGAGCAGGCTATCCATCCTATTCTGAAGCGTCGAAGAAGAGATTTCAGAAATGGCTGGAAAAGAAATATAAAACAATAAAAGCACTAAATCATGCCTGGGCAACCCAGCGCTGGAGCCGAAAGCTTTCATCTTTCGAAGACGTTGCAATGCAGGTAAATGAATACGAAATCGGGGCACCGGAGGCATGGCTGGATATGCGGCGCTTCTTTTCCGATGGTATCGCAGATTTTATTACAGAACTGGCAGAAACGGTAGAACAAAATGCGCCGGGAAAGGCTCATACATCGAACCACTTTGCAGAATATGAGACGCTTGGATTTGATTATTTGAAGGCAGCATCTGGATTTGTTGACTATCCTGGCATCGGTTTTTATCCTGGCTATGGAAACAGGGAGAGTATGGGATTCTGGAAAACGGGTTCCTGGTACATGAAACGGATTGCTGAAACTGGAAAACCAATGTGGTGCATTGAATTTGTGACAGGTGGTTTCGGGATTCATCATGCGGCAATGGGGATGAACAGAATGTATGCGTTCTGGTGTCTGCTGCATCGGATGCAGATGATGCTGGGATGGACCTGGCGAAGCATGCTGAATGGCGAAGAACAATATCTGACCGGTATGCTGAATCATGATGGAAGACCGAATGAAAATTATCGGGAATACCAGTGGATTGCATCGGATTTTCGGAAGCTGGAAAAATACGGATTTCCATATCTGCCGCAGCCAGAGATTGCTGTTTCTTACAGTTATGACAGTGAGCTTATGGCTGCGTATGCAAAAATGCAGTATCGAATGCCATACAGCAACAACCTTGCCATCGCGCATCGGATTCTGGAAGAGAGAAACCTGAATTATAATGTTGTAGATTTGCATCAAATGACAGAACAATATCAGATTCTGATTATTCCGGGTGAAATTGTAATGGATCACGAGCAGGAAAACACGGTGCGGGAATTTGTAAAAAATGGCGGTACGGCAATTATGACAGGGTATTCTGCATGGGTAAAAGAAACCGGTCAGGTATTTGACACGTCGAGACCAGGAAACCTGACTGATGTATTTGGAATAGAAATTGTTGGATATCAGAGGACCGCAGGTATGGAAGTTTCTGAAAAAGAAGAGCAGAAGCTTCGCAGAAATCCGGCAAACGGAAGAGAACTTCTGAAAGTGAGAGAAAAATGGATTGATGTGGATTATTATGAGCAGATCAAAGCAACAGATGCAGAAGTCCTGCAGCGTGAGGAGACACATCAGATTCCAGCTATAACCAGAAATCGGTATGGAAAAGGAGCGGCGTATTATTTGTTTTGTGAAACAGAGCCGGAACTTTTAGGCGAGGTTCTTGATGAATGCTGCAGGGAAAAAAGTATGCAGTCCGTGGTTACACCGCAGGGAGTAATTGGAAGAAAAATAGCGAAAAACCAGTATTTTTATGTGAATCTGACGGGAAAGGAGCAGAAAATAGAGCTTCCAGAAAATGGATATGGGGTGCTGCAGGAGAAAAAGATGGAAGATACCTGCACGCTGCAGGCGTTTGATGGTGAACTGGTGATTTGTTAAAGAAGATTGCATGAGGAAAAGAAAATGAAAAAAACAGAGGACAAGTCAGTTATTTACAAGTCACTCTGGATCATGGGGACAGTTATGATTTTAGCTGTCCTCATTATTGAGCTTGTAAGTATTTTTCTGATTCAGAGAGACAGAAGAAAGACGGAGAGGCTATTTTCTAATACGATAGAGAGCTACGGTCAGTTCTGGGAGGATAAATTTGCATCAACTTCAAAAGCGCTTCTGCTGATGAGCGGAACGGATTCAACACCATATTATCAGCAGCTGTGTATTTCGAAAGATCCGCTAACGGTGGAAACTGCTAAAGTACAGCAGCAGAAAATCATGATCGAAATGGGAGAACGGTATGGAAGGGAAATGATGCTGTTTGTCTATGTGCCGGAACGAAATATTTATTTTGTAAGCACAGAGGAAGGGACAACTTATGCCTATCAGAGAGCGTTTAAAGAGAAAATCATTTCTTATATCGCGAACCAATATCAGGAACCAGAGAAAAACTGGATTTTTATGGAATTTGATGGACATCAGTACCTGGCGCGTATTTATTCGGCTGAAAATGGATACATTGGAGCTGCATTTTCTTTGGAAAGAATTGTATCTGGTTTTGTCGGAGAACGAAAAGATCTTTGCGTAGAAGTGCGGGATAATGAGACAGGAGAAGTAAAAATACACCAGGGGACAAGAAAAAGCGGAATTAGTACAACTTGTGTTTATCCACTGAAATATACAAATGCACAGATTTATGTCAGTATGGATGAAGGAATGCTGGACCCGGGAGGAACGTTCGGAACGCTTCTGCTAATGGGAGTCATGATGCTTGCAATTGCCAGCATTCTGATGGCAATTGGTCTGCAGGGAAAAACAGTTTTTGCGCCATTAGAACAGCTTCGAAGAGCCATGGAGCAGTACAGTACCGGGGATTTGGACGTACGTCTGCCGGAGCGGGAAAATGTATCTCAGATCGGACAGCTCTATCAGACCTTTAATCATATGGCAGATCAGATTCAGATTTTAAGAATTGATGTTTATGAAAAAGAGCTGGAGCGGCAGAGGGCGCGAAGCCGTTTCCTGCAGGTGCAGATTCAGCCGCATTTTTATACCAATATTTTAAATCTGATTCATGGAATGGCACAGATTCAGGATTTTGAAGAAATTCAGAAACTCTGCCGGGTATCAGCTGCATATTTCCGTTATCTGATGGGGCAGAAAGGAACCTTTGTACCATTGAAAGAAGAACTTCGATGTCTGACAAGCTATATTGAAATTCAGCACTGCCGTTATAAAGATATGCTGGAAATTCAGGTAAACGTAGAACCGGAAATGGAGGATGAAATGATTCTTCCACTGGTGATTCAGACTTTTGTTGGAAACAGTGTAAAACATAATATTATGCTGGTTCCGCATCTGGAAATCGAGCTGACAGTAAAAAGAGAAGGCGAGCATGATCTGCTGATTCTGATCGAAGATAATGGTTTAGGATTTAAGAAAGAAATTCTTGATAAAATTAATCGGAATGAGTCAATTGAAGAAGAAGGAGAACATATCGGAATACAGAATGTGAAGGAACGTATCCGTGAATTTTATGGGGAGGCGTATGAATTAAAAATTACAAGTCAGCCGGGATATAGTGAAATTCGCATTTTACTGCCGAGAATAGAAAAACAGTAGAAAGAAGGGAGCAAAAATGAATCTGCTGCTGGTAGATGATGAAATTGCCATGCTGCATATTATGGAGAAGGCAATTGACTGGAAAAAGAAGGGAATTCAAAAGGTTTTTACGGCCTACAATACGGATCTTGCACGGGACATTATCAGTAGTTCCAAAATTGATCTTGTGATCTGCGATATTGAAATGCCAAAAGAGAATGGTCTGAGTCTGATTCAATGGATTCAGGATATGTATCCTGAAATTATCAATATTATTCTGACTGGGTACCCGGATTTTAATTATGCGAGAAGTGCAATTTCCCTTGGGGTTTACCGGTATTTACTGAAACCGATTGCTTTTGATGAACTGGAAGAAACAATTGCTTCAGCAGTGGAAAAGCTGGAGGAGTATAAAACAAAAAACAAACCGGAAGCAGATCCGGAGATAGCAGATGCGGTCAATACGATTAAAAAGTATCTGGAAAGCCATTACAGTGAAGTGATTACACGAAAGAAGATTGAAGAATTGGTGCATCTGAACCAGGATCATATCAACCGGGAGTTTAAGAAACAGACAGGATATACACTGATGGAGTATGTACAGCATTATCGAATTTTGATGGCAAAGAAAATGCTGCGGGAGACGACGCTGTCGATTTCTGAAATCAGTATTCGGACAGGCTATGATTCGCCGGCCTATTTTTCTAAAATATTTAAAAAACAGACCGAACGTACACCATTGGAATATCGTGCGGCAAAAGCAAAAGGATAAGTCGTTTTTGTTATAAAACGGGTCGGGATTGAAATTGAGGGAGAAGTGGAAGTGCGGTAAGATAAAACCATCAAAAAACACGGGAGGTAACATAAATGAGAAAGAAAATGGCAGCAGCAGTTTTGATGGCGGCAATGACCGCATCACTTCTTGCAGGATGTGGGGACAGCAAGAGTTCGGACAGCACAAAGGCAGATTCTGCGCAGACAACAGCATCGAACCAAAGTGAAGCAGGAGATAGTACATCCGATCTGAAGGATGGAAAAACAGAAGAACTTCTGATGGTATGGCCAGGATCTAATGCATCACCGGCAGATATGCAGGCCGTAGAGGATGCAATGAATGAGATCATCGGAGAAAAGGTAGATGCAAAAGTAAAACTTCAGATTATTGAATGGGGTGCTTATAACGACCAGACGAACCTGATGCTTTCGAGTGGTGAAAAACTGGATATGGTATTTCTGATGTCCAATATTCGTGAAGATGGACAGAGAGGACAGCTCTATCCAATCAATGATCTGGTAGAGACGTATGCACCGGATGCATACAGTGCAATGGAACGTTATATTGAAGCATGCTATTTCGACGGTGATCTGTATGGACTGCCGACGTATCGTGACCTTGCATCCCAGGCAGGATTTATGTGCCGGGCAGACATTCTGGAAGAGCTTGGATATAAAGCGGAAGATATCAAAAACTTTGATGACATCGAGGAAGTACTGAAAAAATGCCAGGAAGTACATCCGGAACTTTATCCGATGATTCCGTCGGATCTGAACAGTGGATGTTTCCTGAACTATGTAAAAGGAGAGTTTGATGTTGTAACTTCAGGTGTCGGCGTTGATATCGATGATGATGCATCCGATGGAATCACCGTTATTAATACGTATGACACAGAAAAGTACAAAGAGATGGCTGAAAAAGCATATGACTGGAACCAGAAAGGCTATTTTATGCCAGATTCTACAACGAATACAACAACCCGTCAGGATCTGTTCCGTGCTAATACAGCGTTCAGCTATTATGGAAGCCAGCATCCGGGAACTGCAACACAGGAAACAATGAACTCCGGTAAAGAAATCGTTTCGATTCCGATTGGAAGAAGCACTATCAGTACTTCCTCTGTTAACTTCTGCCAGTGGATAATTCCGGCACAGTGCGAGAACCCGAAAAAAGCTCTTGCAGTCCTGAATCTGCTGTACTCAGACTCCGACTTCCAGAATCTGTTCCGATATGGAATTGAAGGCAAAGATTATGTTGTATCGGATGGAATTGCATCTTATCCAGATGGAGTAACTTCTGATTCGGTAGGCTGGGGCAACGAGCTGTGGCTCTGTGGTAATGGTTCTGTTGGCTATGCATGGGAAACTGATCCGGAAAATGTATACGAGAAATTTACGGAATACAATGACACTGCACAGGAATCTCCGCTGTATGGATTCATTTATGACACGACAAATGTAAAAAATGAAATTACAGCAATTACAAACGTAACAGATAAATATAAAGCAATCATCGAAAACGGCGATGCAGATCCAAGTACGACACTGCCGCAGTTCAATGAAGAACTGAAATCAGCAGGTATCGACAATATTATCGAAGATATGCAGAAACAGGTAGACGAATGGCTTGCAAATAAATAAACAAGGCAGACAGGGTCGGACGATGAGAATCGGCCGGCCCTGGCTTTTGAGACAGAAAAAGAGGGATTCCTATGGGAAAAAAGAAAACATGGAAAAATATAAAAAGAGCATTTCCATTATATATAATGGTAGCGCCGGGATTTTTATATCTTTTAATTAATAACTATGTGCCGATGACCGGTATCATCATTGCTTTTAAACATTTGAATTTTGCAAAAGGAATTTTGCACAGTGACTGGGCGGGGCTTTCCAATTTTAAATATCTGTTTAAAACACCGGATGCAGCACTGATTACAAGAAACACATTATTATACAATTTTGCATTTATTGTCGTTAATACGACGGTATCTATTCTGATTGCAATTTTACTGAGTGAATTAAGAAGCAAGACAAAAGTGAAAATTTTTCAGTCTGCTGTTCTGATTCCATCTTTGATTTCGATTATCATTGTCAGCTATCTGGTATATGCGTTCTTAAGCGGACGTACTGGCTTTGTTAATGGACTGCTGACTTCTCTTGGAAAAGAAAATATCTCATTTTATACCGAGTCAAAATACTGGCCATTCATCCTGATTTTTGTAAACTGCTGGAAGGGAGCCGGATATTCATCCATTATTTATCTGGCAGCGATTCTTGGAATTGACCAGGAAATGTATGAGGCAGCTGAGATTGACGGAGCAACAAGATGGCATAAAATCAAATGTATTACCCTTCCGCTGCTGAAATCTACAGTAATCACAATGACACTGCTGTCCATCGGAAGAATTTTCTATTCTGATTTTGGTCTGTTTTATCAGGTACCAATGAACTCGGGAGCGCTGATCAATGCAACCAACACGATTGATACTTACGTATATCGAGGACTGATTGAGCTGGGTGACATCAGTATGTCATCGGCAGCCTGTGTATATCAGTCGCTGATGGGATTTGCACTTGTCATGATTGCAAACTGGCTTACAAAACGTTACAGCAGTGAGAATGCACTGTTCTGACAGAAAAGAGGACAAAATTATGGTAGGAAAACAGGAACGGCGTTATCAGAGAATGATCACGGTAGTTCTGGCACTGATTTCACTGATTATGGTGATTCCGCTGGTGCTTCTGGTGGTTGCATCGTTTACAAGCAACAATGAGATTGTGCTGCATGGATATTCTTTCTTCCCAAAAGAACTGAGTCTGGAAGCATACAGGTACATTTGGAACGAGAGGGCACAGGTTTTCCATGCATATGGAATCACCATTCTGGTAACCGCGATTGGAACAACGATTGGCGTGATGATGACACTTTTGTATGCGTATGTACTGGCACATGAGAAATTTCCTGGAAAAACATTTCTTGCATTTTATCTGTTTTTCACGATGCTGTTTAATGGTGGACTGGTACCGACCTATATTATGTATACCCGCTACCTGCACATGAAAAATACGATTCCGGCATTAATTATACCGGGTCTGCTGATGAGTGCTTTTAATGTGATTCTGACAAGAACGTATATTCAGTCAAATGTACCGGCGGCATTAAGTGAGGCTGCCAAAATTGATGGTGCAACAGAGTTTCAGGTATTCCGCAAAGTAGTTCTTCCTATGTGTAAACCGATCATTGCAACGGTCGGATTATTTGCCGGACTTGGTTATTGGAATGACTGGACGAATGGATTATACTATATTACAGATACTAACAAATTCAGCATTCAGCAGCTTTTGAATAATATGATTAAAAATATCGAATTTCTTTCCAAAAATGCGAACAGCAATATCAATCTGGCCAGCGTAGGAGGGGGAATCCCGCAGGAGACCGTGCGTATGGCAATCGCCATCGTCGGACTGCTTCCGATTCTGATCGTATTCCCATTCGTACAGAAATATTTTGTAAAAGGAATTTCTATTGGAGCTGTAAAAGGCTGAGAAAAAATTGGGGGAAAGCAAATGAAAATAAAAGAGATGGAAACAGAAAAACTGATTTCGCTTCTCTGCGGCGATCAGTTTATGAATACAAAAGCACTGCCGGAATACGATATTCCATCCCTGGAAATGAGCGATGGACCGATGGGGCTTCGCTATCAGAAAAAGGATAAGGATTCTCTTGGCATTAATCGAAGTGAACCGGCGACCTGTCTGCCGGCTGGAGTAGCAGTAGCGGCATCCTGGAACCCGGATGTAGCAGAGCAGGTAGGAACAATCATTGGATCAGAGGCAGCTGCGTACGGAGTGGATCTGGTGCTGGGACCGGCGGTTAATTTGGAACGGAATCCCCTCTGCGGAAGAAATGTGGAATATCTTTCCGAGGATCCGCTTCTTGCAGGAAGACTGGGAGGTGCCTATATCCGCGGCGTGCAGTCACAGCAGGTCGGCGCATGTATCAAGCACTTTGCTGCAAATAATCAGGAGACCGAACGGGAATATCTGAATGTAATCTGTGAGGAAGATGTCCTGAGGGATCTGTATTTAAAAGCATTTGAAATTGCAATCCGTGAGGGAAAACCGGCAGCGGTCATGACGAGCCTTTCGAAGATCAATGGAACATACTGTGCAGAAAACCGCTGGCTGTTCGATATTCTTCGAAAAGAATGGGGCTTTGACGGACTGGTCATGACGGACTGGTTCGGACTGGACGATCGGGTGAAATCGGCAGAGGCAGGACTGGATCTTGAAATGCCGGGAACGGATGGAAAAAGCACTGCTTATATGGTGGAGCAGTGGAAACAGGGCAGACTGAACGAACACGTGATCCGTGAGCGGGCAGAATGCATCATACGAAATGCGAGAAAGTGGAAGATTCCGAAAACGAAAAAGACAGAGGAAGAACGAGAGCTGCTTTTAAAAGAAAATCATGAAAAAGTCTGCGCAGCAGCAGAAGAAGTCATTGTTCTGCTGAAAAATAAAGAGGATATTCTGCCGCTGCAGCAGGGCAGAAAGCTGGCGGTTATTGGAGAATATGCGAGAGAACCTCTGTTTCAGGCGGAGGGCTCCGGAAAAGTAGAAGGAGCAGGAAAAGAAGACGCCTGGGAATGTGCAGAAAAATGGAACGGAGCAGATAATACACCGTTTGCGATGGGATATCGAAGGAACAATGCGGGAAGTGAAGCGGAGCAGCAAAAACTCCGGGATGAGGCGGTGAAAACAGCAGCGGATGCAGATGCGGTTCTGTTTTTCCTTGCTATGGATTTTGGTTTTGAAGGAGAAGGAAATGACCGTGTGCAGTATGAACTGCCGGAATACCAGGTGGCTCTTTTAAAAGAAATTGCTGCAGTTAATTCGAATGTAATTGCGGTTGTGATGAACGGCGGAGCCGTTGCCATGCCGTGGGCTGACGAAGTAAAGGCGATTCTGGAATGCTTCTACGGCGGTCAGGGGATTGGAAGAGCGATTGTGAAAGTGATAAGCGGAGAGGTGAATCCGTCCGGACATATGCCTGTGTCAGTTCCGGCGTTCCGGGAACAGATTATCTCGGATGAAAATTTTGCAGAGCAGACGGAGCAGGTGACGTACCGCGAGGGTATGTTTATGGGCTACCGAGGATACGAGACGAAAAAAATTCCGGTGCAGTTTCCGTTTGGATTCGGACTTTCGTATACAACATTTGAAATTACGGAGTGCAGCGTGGAGCAGGAGAAAATCACAGATTGTGAGAAAACAGTTCTGCGTGGAAAAATTAAAAATACGGGCAACAGAAAAGGGGCTCAGGTCGTTCAGCTCTATGTGAAAAATCCAAGAGCATGGAAAGCAAGGCCAGCCAGGGAACTTCGCGATTTTCAGAAAATCATACTGGAGGCGGGAGAAGAAAAAGAGTTTGTATTTTCCATTTCACGTGAACTGTTTGAACTCTACGATGAACGCGTTGATGAGCGGACGGTACCGCAGGGAATGTATGGACTTGAGCTTGGATTTTCAGTACAGGATATCCGTGCAGCACAGAAGATCGAAGTAACACCGGTTTTTCCAGTACCAAAACAGATCCAGGGATGGGATAAAACGGAGCGTCTGCTGGAAACGAAGGCTGGGGAACAGATTTTTGAAGAGCTGTATCGTAAAATTACAGAAAAAGCAGGAGGAATCTTCGCGCAGCGTCTGAAAGAAGAGAAAAATGCAAGAGAAATGCTTCTTTCTCAGCCCATTCGTATCGTTCACCTGATGATCTGGAATGAGATGACAGATTCAGAATTAATTGCTATATTGGAAAAGGTAAATCAAGAACTGTATCATGACTACCGGGAAAAGATGCGGAGTTTGGAGAAAAAATGAAAACAATAGAAGAAATGAAATCCTTTCCGGCGGCAAGAAAAAATTACAGACCGGAAAAGGTAGAAAAACTGTCGGAAGAACAGATGAAATGGTTCCGGGATGCGAAGTTTGGCATGTTTATTCACTGGGGAGTATATTCGATGCTCGGAAAAGGGGAATGGGTGCTGATGAATGAGCATCTGGATGTGCGGAAGTATGAGACATTGAAGGATGACTTTCTTGCAGAAAATTTTGATGCGGAACAGTGGGCCAAAAATGCAAAGGCAGCGGGGATGAAGTACATGGTGCTGACAACACGCCACCACGATGGCTTTTGCCTGTTCGATTCGAAATGCAGTGATTTTACCGCAATGAAAGGAGCTGCACATCGGGATTTTGTTAAAGAATATGTGGAGGCGTGCCGGAAAGAAGGAATGAAAGTTGGCTTTTATTATTCTCCTCTCGACTGGCGCTTTCCAGGATATTTCATGCCGGATCTTTACTGGGAGAGTGCAGAGGCACTGAAAAAACAGTGCCATGATCAGCTGATGGAGCTGATGAGTAATTATGGAAAGATTGATCTGCTCTGGTTCGACGGTGAGTGGCTTGCACTTGGAGGAATGGACTGGAATGGAGAAAGAGGCTGGTACAGGAAAGATGACTGGCAGACCAGTGAATATATGAGGGTCAATTATTTCTGGGAGTCGGAGAAACTGATAAATGAAATTCGACAGCTGCAGCCGGATATTATGATCAATAACCGCGGCGGCTGGGAAGGCGATTTCCATGTGCGGGAACGCAGAATCGACGGGATGCGGACGGACAAGCCGTGGGACAGCAACGACTGTATTGCGGATTCCTGGGGCTATATCCCGGGCAGACCAGTGCTGCCGCTGCGCCAGCTGATTCAGAATCTGGTTTCAATCGCTGTGCGGGACGGCAATTATCTGCTGAATATCGGCCCGGACGGAACGGGAAAAATGGATGAGGAGCAGGTAGAACGCCTGCGCCAGGCCGGAGAATGGCTTTCGAAATACGGCGAAACGCTGTACGGCCTGCGCGGCGGCCCTGTGATTGCGGACCGCTGGGGCGGAACGACGTACCGCGACAATATTGTTTATGTGCATATTCTGGAATGGGAAAAAGATCAGATCACGTTTGAAATTCCGGGGAATACAATGGAAAAATGGGAAGTGATTTCTGGCGGAAAAGCAGAACTGACGGAAGAAAACGGAACCTTTTCGATCTCCGTCCCGATTCCGGAGCGCGACAGCATTGATACCATTCTGAAACTTACCTTTGCAGAACCGATTGTATGGGAGGGCTGCAAAGGACGGGAAAATGATGTGTATGGACTTGCGGACGGTCTGAAAGAAGAATAGAGGATACAAAAAAACGGATCGAGTATCTGACTTTAAAGTCAGATGTTCGATCCGTTTTTTGCGTGTAAATCGTATCAATCGCTTACTGTTCATTTTCATCCTTCGGCAGCCGCACGATCCGTACCTTGTCGACTCTCCGGTCTGCCATTTTCAGTACGGTTACGTCGAGGCCATCCGAGACGAAATGATCGCCTTCCTTTGGCACGCGCTCGAGGATCCCCATGATCCATCCGCTGACCGTAAAGACGTCAAATTCTTTGTCAATATCGAGCTCTTCATACACCTTGTCGATGCTTGCTGTTCCGGTCACGAGGTATTCGTTTTCGGAAACTTTCTGGATTTCCTGTACAACCGCATCATGCTCATCCCAGATTTCGCCGACGAGCTCTTCGAGGATATCTTCCATGGTGATGATACCGTCGGTGCCGCCGAATTCATCAATGATAATGGCAATATGCGATTTCTTCGCCTGCATCTTTTTCAGCAGCGGGCCGACCTTCGTATTCTCGGTTACAAAGAGCGCCGGGCGGATGATGCTGCTTAGCGGTTTGTTGGTGTGGTAAATGTGGTTGTGGAAATCCTTCTGATACACAATTCCCACAATGTGGTCGATATCATCATCATACACCGGCAGCCGGGAAAATCCGGTGTCGGAGAAAGTCTTAGCGATCTCGGATTTCGTCGCATCGAGCGGAATGCCGATGACGTTGACACGCGGAGTAAAAATCTCTGCGGCCTCCATCTCCATGAAGCCGATTGCATTCTGAATCAGATCGCCTTCCTGGTCGTCGATGTCGCCCTCCTGGGTCGCCTCCTCGACGATGGTCATCAGTTCCTCATCGGTGATGCCGTGGTTTTCCGAGGATTTGAAGATGCGGGAGAGCAGCTTCTTCCACTGGGAAAAGAGAAACGTCACCGGGGTCAGCACGATCATCAGAATGTGGAGAAACGGTGCGGAAAATTTGGCGATCGTCTCCGGGGATTCTTTTGCAATGCTTTTCGGGGAAACTTCGCCGAAGATCAGGACCACGATAGTGGTTACGATCGTGGAAACCGTCGCACCGGAGTCGCCGCCGAGAAGCTTGATAAAAAGCACCGTGGCAAGGGAGCTGAGTCCGATGTTGACGATGTTGTTGCCGACGAGAATCGTGGAGAGCAGCTTGTCAAAGTTCTCCAGCAACTTTAACACCAGTTCCGCCCGCTTGTCGCCTTTTTCTGCCATATTTTTCATGCGGATGCGGTTCAGCGAGGTGAAAGAAGTCTCCGTCGCCGAAAAGTAGGCTGAGAGCATGACGCAGATAAGAATGATGATGAGTGACACAATGTCGCTGTTCATTTGATTTTCCTTTCTTAGGAAACCGGGACACGATGCAAAAAATGTACAAAAAGACATAACCTATCTTGAATCTGGCGGAATCAAAGATAGATTATGTCTCCGTTTATCAAATGATGAAAATAAAGCATCGTCGAGGCATACTGCCTGAGTCGTCCATGTTTCTGTAATCCTTTCGTTGATCAGTAATCCCCTTTATTGTACGGTATGTGGGAATAATTGTCAATAAGGCATGCGAAAATCACAGGAAATACGAAACCGCATTGTTGTAGCTGATATTTTCCACCATCTCTTTCAGAAACTCCAGGTTCGCCGGGTACTCCCCGTTTTCCACCCAGTTTCCGATTTGATTGCAGAGAATCCGGCGGAAATATTCGTGGCGCGGGAAAGAGAGGAAGCTGCGGGAGTCGGTCAGCATGCCGATGAAGGTGGAGAGCATGCCGATGCTGGAAAGCGTCGCAAGCTGGGATTCCATGCCGTATTTGTGATCGTTGAACCACCATGCGGTACCGAACTGCACTTTTGAGCGGATGCCAGGCGCAGCAAAGTTTCCGGCCATGCTTGCAAGCATCGGGTTGTCGCCCGGGTTCAGGGAGTAGAGCACGGTTTTCGGCAGTGCGTCGTCCTCGTCCATATCGTTTAAGAAAGTGCCGAGCATAGGGGCAAAGGCGAAATCGTTCATGCTGTCAAAGCCGGTATCGGCACCGAGCGCACGGAACATCCGCTTCGAGTTGTTGCGGAGTGCTTTGATATGAAGCTGCATGGCGATATTGTGCTTATGATACAGCCGTCCGAGGTTCGTCAGAAGGAAGCCCTTGTACATGCCGAGCTCTTTTTCGGTGAGAACACCGCCGTTCATGCGCTTCTCAAATACATCATTCGCCTCAGCAGCCGTGCATGGCACATAGAAGCAGCCCTCAAGGCTGTGGTCGCTGACAACGCAGCCGGCGGAGAGGAAGAAGTCGAGGCGGCAGGAGAGGGCATGCACCATATCCTCCGCGGATGCAATCGTCCTGCCGGCGGCAGCGGCAAGCTTTTCCACATATTCCGGGAAATCCGGCTTCTCGAGATGAACGGCGCGGTCCGGGCGGAAGGACGGCAGAACGCGGCAGGCAAAGTCTTCCTTCTGTAATGCCAGATGGCAGTGCAGATCATCTGCAGGATCGTCGGTGGTGCAAAGATGCGACACATGCTGGTCCAGAATCAGATTGCGCACGGTAAACTCCTTCGTCTGCAGTTTTGCATTCGCCTCATCCCAGATCTCCTTCGCTGTTGCGCGGGAGAGCGGTGTCGTGATGCCGAAGTACCGCTGCAGCTCCAGATGTGTCCAGTGGTATAAAGGATTGCCGATCGCGTTCTCAATCGTCTCGGCAAACGCCAGATATTTGTCGTAATCATCGGCGTTTCCGGTGATCAGATCCTCCGAAAAGCCCATCGCACGCATGGCACGCCATTTATAATGATCCCCGCCGAGCCAGACGCGTGTCAGATTCTCCATCTGGCGGTCTTCGAGAATCTCCTGTGGATTCAGATGGTTGTGATAGTCAAAAATGGGCATTTTTTCAGCCGCCTCGTGGTACAGTGTTTTCGCCGTATCGGTCTGCAGCAGAAAGTCAGCGTCCATAAAAGGTTTCATATGGAAATACCTCCCTTTTAGAATTGAGCAGTCAGCGCAGCAAGCGTATCTGCCACAGCGCCAGGTCCATGAAGCATCGAGACAAAAGCATCCAGTACACGGTCAGAAAGTCCGGCGGAAATCAGATCCACACCGAAAATCGAAGCATCGGAGAGCAGCGGAGCCAGCGTTTTGGAAAGCGCCTCACGGTCAGCCGGTGCGCCGAGTTTCAGATCCTGCACATACGGGCGGACCGTGGCAAGCAGCGGATCCGGGCTCAGCTCAAATGCATCGCCGTTGTCATCCACGCCCATCAGATACCGCAGCCACCCCGCAAATACAGCCGGAATTGCCTGAAGATCCGAGAGTGACAGCTCCGGAGAAGCAAGATACGATTTGATCGTCTCACCGAACCGGATCGACAGCTTCTGTGACGTATCGGTTGCAATTCGCTGCGGCGTATCCGGCATAAACGGATTCGGGATGCGGATGTTCAGCACTTCATCGATAAACTGCTTCGGAGAGAGAATGCCGGGATCGGTGACAACCGGAAGTCCTTCGATATATCCGATGCGCTCCACGAGCTTTTTCAGTACCGGATTTTTCATCTCCTCACTGATCAGTTCATAGTCCAGCAGGCAGCCGAACACAGCGAGTGCGGTATGCAGCGGGTTCAGGCAGGTGCAGACCTTCATGCGCTCTGTTTTGTTGACAGTTTCCCGGTCGGTAAAGATCCATCCGCTCTTTTCCATCGGCGGCCGTCCGTTCGGGAAATGGTCTTCGACCACGAGGTACTGGCATTCCTCTGCATTGACAAACGGAGCAACGTAAGTATGGCGGGAGGTGATAATCGGCTGTGCATCGGCGAGGCCGTCCTCCTCGAGCATCTTTTCGATGGAAGCATCCGGCCGCGGGGTGATCTTGTCGATCATGGTCCACGGGAAGCTGACTTTTTCCGGGTTCTGCAGATAGGAGAGGAAGCCTGGCTGTACCAGCTTGTTTTCTTCCCATGCAGAAGCGTAGGCTGTCAGGGCAAGGGAAAGTTTTTCGCCATTGTGGGAGCAGTTGTCGGTGCTGACCATCGCAACCGGTTTTTCGCCTGCAAGAAATCTTTCATATAAAAGAGAAGCAACTTTTCCCATATAGCTGGTAACGGAAGAAGGTCCGGCAGCAAAATCGGCAGCAACAGACGGCAGCAGTTCGCCCGCACCGTTTTTCAGGGAATATCCCTTTTCGGTGATCGTAAACGTCGCCATCTGCAGGGAATCCTTGGTAAAGATTTCTTTTAACCGGGCAAAATCCGGAGAATCCGCCGTATCGGCAGCCAGCGATTCTGCGATGCTTCCAACAACGGTTTTCTCGACAGAACCATCGGCTTTTAAGGTCACCAGAATGCTTAAATTATCGTGCGGCTGGTACATATCACGGATGATTTCTGTATCGAAGCCCTCCGCAACGATGACACCGCGGTCAAAGGTACCGTTGTTCAGCAGTTCCTGTGCTGTATTTGCCTGGAAGGCACGGAAAATATTTCCGGCTCCGAAATGCACCCAGCACGGAGATTCTTTCGTGCGGGTGATCATTGCTTCGCGGTCATAGGATGGAAGCGCATAGCCTGCGGCTTCCCACGCTTTTTGATCTGCCAGTCCGGCAGCTGTTAAGTTAAGAGACATCAGTAAAAACCTCCTTTAAATTCCACGTTTGTGACTCTTGTCAATAGCTTCCCAGAGTCCGTTTAAATAAGTCGCGCCGAGTGCGCGGTCATACAGTCCATAGCCCGGCATTGCCTTCTCGCCCCAGATCATACGTCCGTGGTCCGGGCGGATCGGGCCGTCAAAGCCGATGTCGTACAGCGCTTTCATGATCTCATACATATCGAAGCTGCCGTCAGAGGAAAGGTGTGCGGCCTCCTCGAAATCCTGCTGGCTGTGGAATTTCAGATTGCGGACGTGAGCGAAGTGGATGCGGCCCTTTAAGGAACGGATCATATCCGGCAGATCGTTCTCCAGGTTTGTTCCGTAGGAACCCGAGCAGAAGGTCACGCCGTTGTGCGGGTCATCGACCATCTTCATCATGCGCAGAATGTTTTCTTTATTAATGATGATTTTCGGAAGACCGAAGACACTCCATGCCGGGTCGTCCGGGTGAATGGCCATTTTGATGTCGTACTCGTTGCAGACCGGCATGATGCGTTCGAGGAAGTAATTGAGGTTGGCAAACAGTTTCTCATCATCCACATCGCGGTAAGCGTCAAAGAGCTCTTTCACTTTTGCCATGCGCTCCGGCTCCCAGCCAGGAAGAATTGTGCCGTTTGCATCACCTGCGATAGATTCAAACATTTTTTCCGGAACAAGTGCGTCTACGGCGGACTGTTTGTAGGCAAGTACGGTCGAGCCGTCTGGACGGACGCGTGCGAGTTCTGTTCTGGTCCAGTCGAAGACCGGCATGAAGTTATAGCAGACAAGGTGAATGTCTTCCTCGCCGAGGTGCTTTAACGTTTCAATATAATTATCGATGTACTGCTCACGGTCCGGGCTGCCGATTTTGATGGCGTCGTGGATGTTGACGCTCTCGATGCCGGAGATGTGAAGTCCAGAGGCCTCAACCTCTTCTTTTAACGCGTGAATCGCTTCGCGTGTCCACACCTCGCCCGGGGTAGTGTCGTACAGGGTTGTGATGACTCCGGTTACGCCCGGAATCTGGCGGATCTGCTCTAAGGTAACGGTATCAAATTTGGAACCATACCAGCGAAATGTCATTTCCATAAGAAAAACTCTCCTTTATTTTGTAATGTACTCTCGGAATCTTTCTGCACTTGCCTTTGCGGCTGATTTTCCGCCAGCTGCACCCGAATTTCATCAACGTACGCACCGCGTACGCCTCAGAAATTTGGGCACAACTGACAAAAAATCATCTCACAAAAACAAGCACAGAAAGATTCCGAGAGTACATTGTATTTTGCAAGTGGTGTTCTTTGCTTTTTATTGTATCGTTTCCAAAGAAAAAAGCCATGGCAAGAATTGTCGAGCACATTGCAAAAGTTGCGGCGGTTGGTAGGAAAAAGCAAAATCAGCCTACAAGTGTGATAAGTAATATCTTTCTGATATGACTAACCAATAGGAAAAACCTATAAGCGATTCATCGAAATAACAATTACCAAAAGGCGTTTTAGGGGTTGCACATAGAAAAAATATGCATTATAATATGCCATGTAATCGAGAAACACATTAAACATATCGACTTAGTAGGAAAGGAGAACAGCAAATGAAAAAAACAGACAACAGACGAATGCAGGAGAACAGAATGATGGAGATGTGTTGTTGCTGTTGCTGCAGCTCCAATCAGAAGAAAGAAAAATAAGAAACATTCGCAGGCAGAAAAAGCATAGCAGAAATTGCATGTGCGGGCAGGCCGGAACGAATGCCTGCTATTTTTTTAACCTTTTTTAAAAGAAATGCGAATGTACAACATAAGAATAGTCAATAAACAGACATAGAAAACGGAGGACAAAAACATGAGCGGATGCGGATGCAGCTTCACCCCAGTTGAAAATAAAGAAACCGAAGAAATCCAATACACCGATGCACTGGCAGAACAGTTTGCAGCAGAAGTCGGAGTAGACCCAAGACCAAATGAAACCCTTGTAGAGATCGATGAGCGCGGCGCTTTCATCCGTCAGCCAAATGCATTTATCCAGCCATTCGGCGATAAAGAAGGCGACCTGAAAGCAGAAGCAAACCGCTTCGGGATCTACTGGGCAACCGGATGCAACTGGTCCAACCGTCCGATCATCGTGCGGGAGCTTTTAGGACTGCAGGATGTGATCTCGGAGACGAGAGTTTCTCCATCCGGCGAGACAAACCGTTACGGACATGCATTCGGACAGTATCCGGATTTCAAGGATCCGGCGACAGGCGCTTACTTCTTAAGTGAGTTCTATAAAAGAGCAAACCCGGACTTCAAAGGAAGAGCAACGACACCGACCCTGGTGGATGTCAAAGAGAAAAAGGCTGTGAACAACGATTATCACCGCCTGACGAACTACCTCGAAGTGCAGTTCCGTCCATTCCAGCCAAAAGATGCGCCGGACCTGTACCCGAAAAAATTCCGGAAAGAGATCGATGAGTTTAACGACTGGCTCTTCCCGCATGTCAACAACGGCCATTACCGCATGGCATTCTGCCAGTCATCGGAAGCATACGATGAGGCATACGAAGATTTCTATGAATCCCTCGATAAGCTGGACAAACGGCTGGAGACGAACCGTTTCCTGTTCGGCGACTACATCACCGACAGCGATGTCCGCGCTTACGTCACTCTGATCCGTTGGGATGTCAGCTACTTCCACAACGTAGGACCGGTGAAGAAACCGATTCGTGATTACAAAAATATCTGGGGCTACTTAAAAGAGCTGTATGCGATCCCGGCCTTCCGTCACGGAAGCGATCCGCAGATGCTGGCACTTTCGAGACCTGGAAAGAAATTAGGCGAGGTTCTCTTCCGCGGATACAACGAACGAATCCTTGCAAAAGTAGATTTCGAGAAGCTGATGGCAGACGATGGATCGAGAAGAACACTCAGCAAAACACCGGACGAAGTATTCCTTCGCCATCCGGAGGGAGAGACCTACGAGGATTACGCAGGAGAAATCTCAAAAACCATCTGGAACAGCCCGAAATGGGAAGACAGAAACCCGAAGAACGGCGTACTTTCCGTGGATGCATCGATTAATCCGCTGAAAGGACTTTTATAAGAAAAACAGAAGAATCCGGGGCACCTTGGTGGAACACTCTCAGGCAGCCGGGGCGCGGCCGGAACTGAAAAGAACGAGGAAATGAGGAGGATTTTATTATGAAAAAGACAAAGAAATTCTGGGCAGTATTGGCAGCGGCGGGCCTTTTGGCAGTAAGCTTTGCAGGATGCGGAAGCAATGCATCAGCAAATGCAGGAAGCAGCAGCGGTTCCGCAGCATCATCTTCCGCAGAAGGCAGCTCCGCATCGGATTCCGGTGAGAAAAAAGTGATCAAAGCTGTAACAAGCGGCACACTGGCACCGTACTTTTACGTAAATGATGACAACGAGCTGACCGGTGTCGATATCGATATCGTAAAAGAAGTGTTCAACCGCCTTCCGCAGTATGAACTGAAAATTGAGCAGGCAGATGCACTGCAGGGTGTGCTGAGCGGTCAGTACGACATCGCAGTCAACAACTATGGATATACCGATGAGAGAGCAGAATCCTACTACTTCTCTTTACCATATAAAACCAGCTTCAACGAATACATTCAGAGAACCGGCGATGAGCCGCTGACTTCTCTTACCGATCTGGCAGACCGCGGATACAAAATTGAGCTGAGTGCAGGAAGCCTTACCGCAAATGCACTGGAAAAATGGAATACAGACAACCCGGATCACCAGATCAATATCGTATATTCCAATGCAAACTTCCAGGTCCGCTACCAGCACATCGTAGATGGAACCGCTGATGTGGCAATCGACGACGGACCGATCATCGACAACCTGCTTCCGCAGTTCGGACTGGAAGGTCAGCTGGAAGCAAACGAGATCGACGAGGAGACCGAAGATTTCCTGTTCCCGCAGAACAATACCTACTTCCTGTTTGGAAAGAACGAAGAGGGCGCAGCACTCCGCGAGGATGTTGACAAAGCCTTAAAAGAGATGAAAGAAGACGGAACTCTTTCCAAGATCACAACCGAGTATCTCGGCGTGGACACCAGCCCGGACGAGAAATACTTTGATGAGACACCAAACTAGAATATCGTTTTCGAAATAAAAACAGAAGAGATTACAAAACAGACGGGAAGCGGATCGAGAACATCCGTTTCCCGATTCTAAAAGGAGCGAAAAACATGGCAGAAATTTACCGGGTAGAAAAGGGAAGCGAAGAGTGGAAATACAAAGCATATGATTACGTCAGAACCGATGCGTTCTGCTGCGGACAGAACATTCCGATTGAACTGGAATTCGGACAGGACGAGAGCAAAGATGATCTGCAGGCGATTCTGCTGACAGAAGATCACAAGCCGGTAGCCGGCTGCCGCATCGCATTTCCGGCGGAAAAGACAGGAAAAATCGAGCGTGTCTGTGTTGTCAGAGAAAAACAGAAAAGCGGATACGGCCGCGTACTGATCGAAGCCGCTGAGAAATGGCTGAAAGAATACGGTGTCGATCACATCGTCATCACGAGCCAGGACCGCGCCGTAGGCTTTTATGAGAAATTAGGCTACAAACTGAATCCGGACGCTGACCTGTCGGTATACGACCACCATGTACCGAAGAAAGACGAAGAGCCGAAAAAGCCGAAGAAAAATCTTGGCTTTACCTGTGTACTGGTAGAAAAATACGTGTAAGAGAGGACAAAAATCATGGGAAAATTATTTGACGTTTCACTGGTATTTTCATCCATACCAGAATTGCTGACAAAGCTGCCGATCACGCTGGAACTGGCCGTGGTTTCTATGCTGATCGGACTGGGACTGGGACTTGTGATGGCGATCATCAAAATGAAAAAAATCAGGGTGCTGACGCAGATTACGAATCTTCTGATTTCACTGCTCCGCGGCACGCCGGTCATCGTACAGCTGTACGTTGCGTTCTTTGGTATTCCCATGATGTTCAAGGCAATCAACCAGCAGTTCGGAACGAATCTGGCGGTTGCCAATATTTCCGGTTTCGTCTATGCGATGATCGCTCTGGGACTGAACCAGTCGGGCTTTATGGCTGAGATTATCCGTTCGGCCCTGCAGTCCGTTGACCCGGGCCAGATCGAAGCAGCACATGCACTCGGCATGACGTATCCGCAGACACTGCGCCGCATCATTCTGCCGGAGGCCTTTGAGGTTGCGCTTCCGACCCTTGGAAACTCTTTTATCAGTATCATCAAAGGAACGTCTCTTGCCTTTACCTGCGCTGTTGTCGAGATTACCGCACAGGGCCAGATTATTGGAGGAAGAACGTATCGCTACTTTGAAGTTTACGTTTCACTGGCCATCATTTACTGGCTGGTAACGCTGGTGATCGAGCAGATCATCCGCGTAATTGAAAATAAAATCCGGATTCCGGACCAGGTAGAGCTGGCGTCCGCAAACGGGGAGGGTAAGAAAAATGATAAAAATTGATCATTTATCAAAAAAATATAACGACAACGTGGTGCTCGACGACATCAGCCTCGAGATCAAACAGGGCGATGTTGTGGGAATCATCGGTCCTTCCGGAACCGGAAAATCAACGCTTCTGCGCTGCGTCAACCGCCTTGAGACACCGGAGAAGGGAACGGTGACGATCGGGGACAAGGTGATCGGCCTTTCCGAGCGGAAACCGAAAGAGCTTCTGTATTTAAGACAGAACACAGGAATGGTGTTCCAGCGGTTCAATCTGTTTGAGAAGAAAACCGCACTGGAAAATGTGATGGAAGGCCTGATTGTTGTCAAGAAGATGAAAAAAGATGAGGCCAGAGCTATTGCATTAGAAGAACTGAAACTGGTCGGCATGGAAAAATGGGCAAACCACTATCCGAAACATATGTCCGGCGGACAGCAGCAGAGGGTGGCGCTCGCAAGAGCCCTCGCCATGAAACCGCAGATTCTGCTGCTGGACGAGCCGACCTCAGCCCTTGACCCGGAGCTAGTTGGAGAGGTTCTGGATGTTATTAAAAAAGTTGCGGCACAGGGATATACAATGCTTCTGGTTTCCCATGAGATGAACTTTATCCGCCATGTGTCGAACCGTGTGATCTTCCTTGATAAAGGACACGTAGTAGAAGACGGAACACCGAAAGAAGTATTTGAGCATCCGCAGAATCAGAGAACACGGGAGTTCTTCAGCAAGATGCATATTATGGCGCAGCCTGAGTATGTTATTTAAATTGAGTAGTGCCGGAATGCAGTGAAGCAGGAAATTTTGTGCTCGCACGAAATTTTCTGTCTTGCTGTATTCTGATAGGGCGAAAGCCCGCAGCCCAGGGAAGCGAAGCTTTTCCGGCCGCACTGCGGACACAGCCAAAGAGTAGGAGAAAATATTATGATAGATGAGAAAAGAATTGCTGATTTTTTTGCGGAGCTGGTATCCATCGATTCGCCGTCCTTGGAGGAGTGCGAGATGGCGGACACTCTGAAAGCAAAATTCGCCGAAATCGGAGTGAATTTTACAGAAGATCATACACAGGAGCAGACCGGTTCAAATGCGGGCAATCTGTTTGCACGTATCCCGGGCAGTATTGACGGTGCGCCGGTTCTCTTTGCCGCCCACATGGACACGGTGGAGCCCGCAAAAGGGAAAAAGGCTGTTTTCCATGATGACGGAACCGTAACGAGCGACGGCACAACTGTTCTCGGCGCCGATGATCTGGCCGGTGTGACCGCGATCTATGAAGCTGTGCGCCACATCACTGAGGCAGGAGCGCCGCACAGCCCGATCGAAATCCTGATTTCAACCGGTGAGGAGCTGTACTGCAAAGGTGCGAATGCCTTCGATTACAGCCAGGTGCAGGCAAAAGAAGCGTACGTTCTGGACCTGAGCGGAGCAATCGGCGCGGCAGCCTATGCAGCTCCGACCCTTGTATCTTTTAAAGCAGAAATCCAGGGAAAAGCCGCCCATGCAGGTTTTCACCCGGAGGACGGCATCAACAGCATCCAGGCGGCTGCACGTGCAGTCGCACAGCTTCCGCAGGGCCACGTGGCAGAGAGCACCACAGCCAACATCGGAAAAATCGGCGGCGGTTCCGGCACCAATATCGTTTCGGAGAGCTGCCTTGTCGAAGGCGAAATCCGCAGCCTGAACCACGAGACGGCGATGGAACTTCTGGCGACATATCAGAAAACCTTCCAGCAGGAGGCAGACGCCATCGGTGCCAAACTTGTCTGGGAAGAAAAGCTGAACATTCATGCGTATGAGACGCCGCTGACAAGCGATGCCGCAAGGCATTACGAGAGCGCCGTTGCAGAAGAAGGCCTGACCGCTGCATTCGAAAAAACCTTCGGCGGCAGCGACAACAACGTCTTCGCCCAGCACGGCATCGAGGGCCTCGTCATCGCAACATCGATGAACCAGGTACATAGCTGTGCCGAGTACACGAAAATCCCGGAGATTGCCCAGGTAGCACGGATTGTGGCGAATCTTGCAGCACTGCAGGAAGACTGAGACGATCCCGGATGAAAAAACAGAATACAAAAATCCCCAAAGCCCACCGGCAAATGTGAAAACAAAAACCGGCGGGCTTTTCCTGTTTCCGGCACGGCTTGCCACGCAGAGAAAAATAGTCTATAATAGGGAAAAGCTTCCGGTGCATGCCGGAATTTAACACCAGTAGACAAGAAGTCCCCCGCTTCTAAAGCGGTGGGATGAATTGTTAAAAGAAACATAACGGCAGTGGCGGGCGGAGAGAAATCGGTATCCTCCACTGACATGAGACAAGTCACAGTCGAACTATTTTCGACATGTCAGACTCCGTGAAATACCGACTGTGAGTTGAAACAAGAATAAAAGAGGAAAAACAATGATACAGACACCAATTCAGAAACTGGAATTTCCAAACGACAGAAATGTCCGACTGTACTGCAAGAGAGAGGATCTTCTCCCGTTTTCCCTGGGCGGAAATAAAGTGCGGATCGGACGCGCCTTTTTCCGTGACATGCAGGAGAAAAACAAAGACTGCATGATCATCTACGGAAACAGCAGATCCAACCTCTGCCGCGTGCTGGCCAATCTGTGCTGTGCCGAGAAAATTCCATGCTATATGATCTGTTCTTCCGAAGAAAACGAGGAACAACCGATCGAAACAAACAACAGCCGTCTGATGAAATGGCTCGGAGCCGAAGTCATTCCGTGCAGAAAAACAGAGATTGCACAGACCGTCGAGCAGACGATGAACCGTTTGACAGAAGAGGGATATCACCCATATTATATTTTCGGGGATAAATTCGGAACGGGCAATGAAGGCACACCGGTACAGGCCTACGTGGACGGCTACCGCGAGATTCTTGCGTGGGAGAAAGAACAGAACATTTCTTTTTCTCATATCTTTGCGGCATCCGGAACCGGCTCGACCCAGTGCGGCCTGGTAAGCGGAAAACTGCTCGAGCAGGGAACGGAGCAGATCATCGGCCTTTCGATTTCATCCCGAGAGTACGACCGCGCCATCCGCATCATGGAGAGCGGCATTTCCGATTATTTTGCGAAGAATCATCTCGTGCTGCCGGAAGGATGGGAGAGTGAACTTCATCTGGAAATGGGATACCGCCAGGGCGGATACGGCCAGTACGATGAGCGGATTTTACAGGTGATCCGGGAAGAGTTCTGCCGGAACGGCCTTCCGCTGGATCCGACGTACACCGGAAAGGCATTCTGGGGAATGAAGCAGTACATAGAAGAACATCAGTTACAGGACTGCGATGTGCTTTTTATCCATACCGGAGGCACGCCGCTGTTCTATGACTGCATTCTGAACGATACCGATGGAGGAAAAAAATGAAACTGATTTCAATAGTCATCCCATGCTACAATTCCGAGGCAACGATCCGGAAAGTTGTAGAGATGGTGATGGAAGAATTCAAGAAAATGGACGGATATGACTGCGAATTTGTCCTGGTGAACGATGGTTCCCCGAAAGACAATACGTATGGGGAGATCAAGAAGCTCGGTGAGCAGTATCAGAATGTCAAGGGCATCAACCTGCTGCGCAATTTCGGCCAGCACAATGCGCTGATGGCGGCACTCCACTACACCGAAGGAGACTTTATTCTCGGCATGGACGATGACATGCAGACACATCCGTCCCAGATCAGCAAACTGATCCACAAGATGGAAGAAGGATACGATCTGGTTTACGGCTGCTATCCGAAACGAAAAAATTCGTTCCTGAAAAATGTCACCAGCAAACTGAACGAAGTTTCCTCCCGGATTCTTCTCGGACGGCCAAAAGACATCGTTTCCAGCAATTTCTGGATGATTACCCGCCAGATCAAGGACGAGGTGGTAAAATACGACAGCTTCAATCCCTATATTGACGGCATTTTCTACCGCACGACACACAAAATCGGAAATGTAGAGGTGGAGCATTTCAAACGTGCAGTGGGAACTTCCAACTATACGTTAAAGAAACTGATCAAATTGTGGCTTGCCTACTGGAACTATTCTGTAATTCCGCTTCGCATATCGTCCGTTCTCGGCGGAGTTTCTGCAGCCGGCGGTTTTCTGGCAGCCATCATGATTGTCATCCGAAAGCTCATCAATCCGACCGTGATGGTTGGCTGGTCTTCTACAATCTGCGCCATCGTTGTCTTTTCCGGATTGATTCTGATGGTGCTCGGCATCATCGGAGAATACCTCGGAAAGATGATTCTGATTCTGAACCGCACGCCGCAGTATATTGTGCGGGAAACCATTAACGTATCTGATGAGGAAGAAAAAAAGTGAAAAAAATCATGATTTTAGGTGCCGGTATTTACCAGGTGCCGCTGATCCGGACTGCACGCAGAATGGGTCTTTACACGATCGTAGTGAGTATTCCCGGCGATTATCCGGGGTTTGCACTTGCAGATAAAATTTATGAATTGAATACGCGGGATAAAGAAGCGATTCTTGCGGCGGCGGAAAAAGAACAGATCGACGGAATCTGTACATCGGGAACCGATGTGGCCGTCAGCACAATCGGTTATATCTGTGAAAAGATGCATCTGTCCGGCATTCCGTATGAGGCGGCGAAAATTCTGACCGATAAGGCAAAGATGAAAGACGCATTCCGGCAGGGCGGCGTTTCCGCGGCAGACGGGATGCGGGTAAGAAGCGCAGAGGAGGCACAAAAAGCCGCAGAACAGCTTGGATACCCGGTTGTCGTAAAACGGGTGGACAGTTCAGGAAGCCGCGGAATTACCGTAGTGGAGCATTCCGGACAGATCGAAGAAGCGTATGAAAATGCGAGAAACGGTTCGGCAAGAGATTATGTGCTGGTTGAAAAATTCCTCCGCGGAACGGAGATCGGCGTGGATGGATTTGTGCAGAACCACAAACTGGTCTTTCTGGCACCGCACACGAAATTTGTATACCGCGGTGCACACACGACCGTTCCGGTCGGCCACGCATTTCCGTATGGATGCAGCGGGGCACTGCGGGAAGAAATTGCCCGCCAGATGCAGCTGGCCGTCACCGCATCCGGTGCCGATCAGTGCTCCGTCAATGCGGATGTCTTTGTGGACGGAGAGAAGGTCTGGATCATTGAAATGGGCGGAAGAACCGGGGCAACCTGTATTCCGGAACTGATTTCAACGTATTACGGATTTGATTTTTATGAGCAGATGATCAAAAGCGCTCTCGGGGAAGAAACGGATTTTCAGCAGACGGAAAGCTGCCCGTGCATGGCAAAACTGCTGCTGAGTCCGGTAAGCGGAACCATCACACAAATCGACCGGGATCAGGTCGAACGTCTGCGTCAGGAAGGGCTGGAGCTTGTCCTGGATTATCCGGAGGGGCATGAAGTTTCTGCCATGGCAGATGGAACTGACCGGATCGGCCATGTGATTATAAAGACGGACCGGGAAGCGGAACTGGATGAGCAGATGAAGCGGGTGTACCGCTGTATCTGGATTGATGGAAAAAATCTGGAGACAATCTGGGAAGAGAAAACAGCAAAATAAAAAACCCGGAATCTTTTCAAGACCTCAGAAGAGGAGCGAAAGGATTCCGGGTTTTGCGTTGCCAGGCATATCAATATCCGGTGGACCAATTTTGATTACACTGTTTTTACAGGCTTTATCATCATCCGATAGTAGACTGGAATCAGCAGTGCAATTGCACCGAACCAGGCAAGCGGGCTTGCGATGCAGACGGCAGTGTAGCCTAAGAAGCGTGACAGCCAGACGGTAGCAGCAAGACGCATCACAAGCTCGATCATGCATGCGGCAAACGGTGCGCGTCCGTTCTGCATACTCTGAATCGAGGTGCGGTAGACGGCGAGAAGGCCGAGCAGGAAGTAGAACGGCGCTTCGATCGTCAGGAATGCATCGGAGTAATGGTAAATTTCTGCGGTCGGATTCGAAAGAAACAGTTCGACGATCGGATGGCGCAGCAGAAGAATACCGATGCACATCAGAATGTTGAACGCTTCAGTCTGGATCAGCGAAGCGCGTACGCCGAGGCGGATACGGTCCTTCTTACCGGCACCGAAGTTCTGCGCAACGTAGTTGGAGATCGCCGTCATCATGGCATTATTCACAAGGACGGAGAGCTGGTCGGCTTTGGAAGCTGCCGTGTAGCCGGCAACCGCAGCCGTTCCAAGAGAGTTGACAACAGCCTGCATCGCGAGCTGGCCGATACACATGACGGACATCTGAAAGCCCATCGGAAAGCCGGTTTTCAGGTGAAGAACAGCAGCTCCTTTCAGGTCGTGGAAATCCTCACGGCGCAGGTGCAGAATCGGGAAATTCCGAAGTCCGACAACCGTGCTGAAAACGGCGGAGAGGAACTGCGAGAGAATCGTCGCCCAGGCAGCGCCCGCAACGCCCATGTGCATCGGAACGATGAACACGATGTCGAGGATGATGTTGAGCACCGACGAGAACACCAGAAAATACAGCGGTGTTTTGCTGTCGCCGAGTGCGCGGAGCATATTGGAAATCATGTTGTAGAACACGGTAGCGCCGGTGCCGAGCAGAACAACGAACATATAGGCATTCGCTTCCTCTGCGATGTCATCCGGAATCTGCATCCAGACGAGAATCTGGCGGGAGAGCAGACAACAGACGAGCGTCAGCACAACGGTGAACGCGATACTCAGCAGCGTGGAAACTGCGATGCTTTTGCGCATGCCGGAAAGAAAGCGGCTTTTTGTCACGAAAAACGTGTTACATCTGTTTGATTGCCTGCAGCATTTCAAGATCCGAAGCAGTCACCTTGATATTGGAAACCATTGTTCGCCCGTCCGGCTTTTTCACCGTGACTTCGAGAATCGTTCCCTCTTCGATCTGGGAGGATGCGAGATCGCCCATGAATTTTACGAACTTCGGGTGGTTTTGGGCGAAACGGTCTCTCAGATTTTTTAATTCTATTAACTTCATTGGGTTAAATGCCATTCTTTTTTCTGTCCTTTCTATTCGAAACTTCTTTTGAAACATGAAAGTATTGTAACATGGAAAAGAAAAAATGCAAGCGGATAAAAAGAGAAAAGACAGAGATACTGGGAATAAGAGAAAAGATTCTCAATTAGAATGGGAGAAAAACGAATGAAAGCGAAGAAGTATCTGCTGTTTTTTCTTTTGGGCTACTGCATTTATATTGCCATCGAAGTCACCTACCGCGGTTACAGCTTCCGCCTGATGGGCATTGCCGGAGGACTGTCCCTTGCAGGAATCGGAATGCTGGAAGACGCCGGGCTGCGCCGCTTTCCGCTGGCGTTTCAGATGATGGTATCTGCGGTTCTGATCACGGCCATCGAACTGTATTCGGGAATGTTTTCCCTGCGGGTGCTGCATTACCGTATGTGGGACTACAGTGCGCTGCCGTTTTCCTTCTGCGATGGGCTGATCTGCCCGTGGTTTTTCGGGATCTGGTATCTGCTCTCGGCAGTGGGAATTTTTCTCACAGATTATGTGAGCTATTATATTTTCCACGAGGGGACGCACCCGATGTATCGAAAGAAGAAAAAGGGTTGTGCCGAGGGTGAGTTCGTTATAAAATAAGAAAAAACAACCCAGGCAGGAGGTCCTCATGGAAAACGAAAAAAATTATCTGGAATATCTCGCAGAATTGTACCCGACCATCGAAAAAGCAGCGACCGAAATCATCAATCTGCAGTCCGTTATCAACCTTCCCAAAGGCACGGAGCATTTCCTTTCGGATATTCATGGCGAATACGAAGCCTTTTCTCATGTACTCCGCAACGGTTCCGGTGCCGTGCGAAAGAAGATTGACGATGTCTTCGGCCACACGCTCGGTATTTCGGAAAAACGTGCGCTTGCAACCCTTATCTATTACCCGAGAGAGCGCCTGGAGATGGAGAAAAAGCAGCAGGAGGATATCGATGACTGGTACAAGGTCATGCTGTACCGCCTGATCGACGTCTGCAAAATCGTTTCTTCCAAATACACCCGCGCCAAAGTGCGGAAAGCCCTGCCGGCGGATTATGGCTATATCATCGAGGAGCTGATCACCGAAAAGCCGGAGGTGCTCGATAAAGAAGCATACTACGAGGCGATCATCCAGACCATCCTCGAAATCGGCAGCGCCGAAAACTTCATCATCGCCGTGGCAGAGCTGATTCAGCGGCTCGTTGTCGATCATCTCCACATCATCGGCGACATCTTTGACCGCGGTCCGGAGCCGTATAAAATCATGGACTGCCTGATGAATTACCATTCCCTCGATATCCAGTGGGGCAACCACGATGTGCTCTGGATGGGCGCTGCGACCGGCCAGCCGGCGTGCGTGGCCAGCACGATCCGCATCTGCCTCCACTACGGCAATCTCGATGTGCTGGAGGACGGCTACGGCATCAATATGCTTCCGCTTGCCACCTTTGCTCTCGAGACGTACGGCGATGATCCGTGCGAATGCTTTGCCGCAAAAGGCGGCGAGGACAGCGGAAATTCCCAGCAGATGCTGGAGCGCCGCATGCACAAGGCCATCACCGTAATGCAGTTAAAGCTCGAGAACCGTCTGATCCGTGAGAACCCGGAGTATGGCATGGAAAACCGCCGTCTGCTGGAAAAGATCGATTACCAGAACGGAACGGTGACGATTGGGGAGAAAACATATGCTCTGCGCGACAAGAGCTTTCCGACGATCGACCCGGCACATCCGGACGAGCTGACAGAAAAAGAGGCAGAAGTGCTCGATAAGCTGATCTTCGCCTTCCGAAACAGCGAAAAACTGCAGGCGCACGTCGATTTCCTGCTCAAAAAAGGAAGCCTCTACCGCGTCTACAATGGAAATCTGCTGTACCACGGCTGCATGCCGATGAATGAGGACGGCACCTTAAAAGAGGTACAGGTCGACGGAAAGAAATACAAGGGAAAAGCACTGTACGATATCCTCGAGCACAACGTGCGCCGCGCATTTGTAAGCCGCGATCCGAAAAAACGGGAGCAGGGCCGCAATACGCTGTGGTATCTGTGGACCGCGCCGAATTCCCCGCTGTACGGCCGCGACAAGATGACAACATTTGAGCGGTATTTCCTCGCAGAAAAAGAGACCTGGACCGAGGTGAAAAACGCGTATTACCGCCTGATCGAGAAAGAGGAGACGGCGGACCGGATCTTACAGGAGTTCGGGTTTGCCGGTGAAAATGTACATATTATCAACGGCCACGTCCCGGTACACCAGAGTGCCGGTGAAAGCCCGGTCAAATGTGGCGGCAAGGTGCTGATCATCGACGGCGGCTTCTGCAGGGCGTACCACAAAGAAACCGGCATCGCGGGTTACACGCTGATTTACAACTCGTACGGCCTCAGCCTCACCGCGCACGAGCCGTTTGAATCGACGGAAAAAGCAATCCGGGAGGAGAAGGATATTGTCTCCCGCCAGGTGGCGGTGCGGTACAACATGAAGCGCCAGTTAGTCGGCGATACGGATCAGGGACGGCAGATCCGGCAGCGCATCCGTGAATTAAAGGAACTGATCGAGGCGTACCGCACGGCTCAGTTAAAAGAGCTTCTTTAAATCAAGGGTTTTCAACTGCGCCGGAAAATGGTATAATCAAAACAGTGTGCGCAGATGGAAACACTGTGCGCTGGAACAGATGGAAAGAAGGAAGAAACATATGAGGGCATGGATTGCCAGGATGACAGAAGATAACATAGATCAGAGCGCGATCGAAAAAGCAGGAGAGATTCTGAAAAACGGCGGTCTGGCGGCATTCCCGACCGAGACCGTATATGGTCTTGGCGGAAATGCGCTGGATGCCAAAGCTTCCGAGAAAATTTATGCGGCAAAGGGCCGTCCGTCGGACAACCCGCTGATCGTCCACATCGGAAGAATGGAGGACCTCGAAACCGTAGCGGCAAACGTGCCGGAGAGTGCACGCAAACTGGCAGCCGCATGCTGGCCGGGACCGCTGACGATGATTTTTGAGAAAACAAATGCCGTTCCGCTCGAAACGACGGGAGGCCTTACCTCCGTAGCCGTGCGCTATCCGAGCAACAAAGTGGCAAACGCACTGATCTTAGCCGGAGGCGGCTTCATCGCAGCGCCGAGCGCCAATACATCAGGCCGGCCGAGCCCGACGAAAGCCGAGCATGTGATCGAGGATCTTGGGGACAAAATTGACTGTATCATCGACGGAGGAGACGCCGAGATCGGCCTCGAATCCACTATCGTCGATTTTACAGAGGAGATTCCGACGATTCTCCGCCCGGGCTATTACAACAAAGAGATGCTGGAAAAAGTGCTTGGAACCGTGCGTGTCGATCCGGGAATCCTTGCGGAGGACAGCCATGTGCGTCCGAAGGCACCGGGCATGCGCTACAAACATTATGCGCCGAAGGCAGACCTTACGATTATCCAGGGCGAGATGGAACGGGTGATTCCGGAAATCAACCGCCTTGCCGCAGAACAGGAAAAGGCAGGAAAGAAAGTGGGCGTAATCTGCACCGATGAGACACGGGAGCAGTACACCACAGGAGATATCAAGAGCATCGGGCTGCGCGCCGAAGATGAGACGATCGCGCATCACCTGTTTGCGATTCTGCGCGACTTCGATGAGGACGGCGTGGAAGTGATTTATTCCGAGGCTTTCGACACCCCGCGTATGGGGCAGGCGATCATGAACCGCCTGTTAAAAGCCGCAGGCCACAAAGTAGCAGAGGTATAACAGTGAAACATTACAGCAGGATTTTATTTGTGGACGCGGACGATACCGCGCGCGCACCGATGGCGAAGGCGATTCTGCAGAGCAAAGAGCTTCCGTGGCCGATGGAAATTGGTTCCCGCGGGCTTGTCGTTCTGTTTCCGCAGCCGGTCAACCAGAAGGTAGAGGCAGTGCTTGCGCGCAACGGGCTTTCGGCCAAAGACCACACCACCACACCGCTTACCGCGGAGGACATCAACGACGACACGCTGCTTCTTGTGATGGAGGACAGTCAGAGGGAAAAGATCCGTGAGGACTTCCCGGATGCGCCCCATCTGCAGACGATCGCCGGATTTCTGCGGCTGGCAGGAGACATCCCCGCCCTTTACGGGGAACCGCTTACCGAATACGGAAAATGTTATGAAGCGCTGGAATTCCTGATTGAAGGTGTTCTTGCGCGGCTGAAAGAGGAGGAAGAACAATGATAGCTTTAGGATGTGACCACGGCGGATATGAGCTGATGCAGGAGGTAAAAGCATATCTGGATAAACAGGGACTGGAATATCAGGACTTCGGATGCTACAGCAACGAGGCAGTTGATTATCCGGTTTACGCCAGAAAAGTAGGCCATGCGATCCAGAACGGAACGTGTGATAAGGGAATCCTGATCTGCGGAACCGGAATCGGCATTTCTATCACGGCAAACAAAATGGAAGGAATCCGTGCAGCACTCTGCACCGACTGCTTCTGCGCAGAGGCAACCCGCCTGCACAACGATGCCAACGTACTGGCGATGGGAGGACGCGTTGTAGGCCCTGGCCTTGCAATCAAAATCGTAGAAACCTTCCTGAACACTCCATTTTCCGGAGAAGAGCGTCACGAACGCCGTATTCACTTGATTGAGCATGAAGGCGAAAATGAATAAATTTTAAACAAAACAAAGGAGAAGGGAAAATGGCAAGAACAGTCATCATGGATCACCCGCTGATCCAGCACAAAATCGGTATTATCAGAAAGAAAGACACAAGCTCCAAGGAGTTCCGCGAGATGATCAGCGAGATTGCAATGCTGATGTGCTACGAGGCAACCAGAGAGCTGCCGCTCACAGACGTTGAAATTGAAACCCCGATCTGCAAAACAACCGTAAAAGAGCTCGAAGGAAAGAAAATGGCAGTTGTGCCGATCCTCCGTGCCGGTCTTGGTATGGTAGAAGGTATGCTGGCTATGATTCCGGCAGCAAAAATCGGACACATCGGTCTGTACCGTGATCCGGAAACCCTGGCACCGGTTGAGTATTACTGCAAACTTCCGTCAGACATCGCAAGCCGTGAAGTATTTGTAACCGACCCGATGCTGGCAACCGGCGGTTCTGCAACGGCAGCCATCACCATGCTGAAAGAAAAAGGCGCAAAGAAGATCCACTTCATGTGCATCATCGCATCTCCGGAAGGAATCGAGAAAATGCATGAGGTTCACCCGGATGTCGATGTTTTCGTCGGAGCACTGGATGACCATCTGAACGAGCACGGCTACATTGTACCAGGCCTCGGCGATGCCGGAGACCGTATCTTCGGTACGAAATAAGAGCGGAAGCAAAGTACGTTAAGAAAACACAGGGGAAATGGGTATGAGCGATAAACGAGAGGATTATATTTCCTGGGATGAATATTTCATGGCAGTTGCCCAGCTTGCCGGTATGCGCTCGAAGGATCCGCACACCCAGGTGGGAGCCTGCATTGTGAGCGAGGACAATAAGATTCTGTCCATGGGATACAACGGTTTCCCGAGAGGCTGCTCGGACGACGAGTTCCCGTGGGGAAAGACAAGTGAAAATCCGCTGGAAAACAAGTATCTTTACACAACGCACAGTGAACTGAACGCCATCCTGAATTACCGCGGTGGAAGCCTCGAGGGAGCCAAGCTGTATGTGACATTGTTCCCATGCAACGAGTGCTGCAAGGCGATTATCCAGGCGGGAATCAAAACGGTGATCTACGACTGCGACAAGTACGCGGACACCCCGTCCGTGATCGCATCGAAACGGATGATGAAGGCGTCCGGAGTCACTTTTCAGAAATACCACCGCACAGGGCGGGAAATTACCATGTCCCTGTAGCAGAAAAGATAATAGAAGGAGCGCGCCTGAACGAACAGAAAGTTCAGACGCGCTTCGTCTGTATACACGAAAAGACAAGAAACGGGAGGGCACCATGGAGAGCAATTTCGAATGGATTACGGCAAACGGGGATATCGGCATCCGCTTTTTCCACAGCATCGACGACGGCGGCTACAGCAACCCGCCGCACTGGCACAACGATCTGGAGATCATTTATCTTCTGGAAGGCCGTCTGAAAGTGCGTTTCGGTGACGGCGGCGAGCGGCAGATCGGGGCAGATGAACTTCTCGTCATCAACTCCGGCACGATCCACGCCGTGACGGCCTATCCGAATCAGGCCATCGTCCTGCAGGTTCCGTACGAGATGCTGCTGCAGTACATGGAGCATTACGATCAGCTTTACTTTGTTGTGGATGAAAGACCGGCCAGTGAGGCGGAAAAACAAAAACTCGCAGAATTCAAAGCAGTTCTCCGGGAGATGGACGAGGTGTACGGTGCGCAGAAAGAAGGGTATCAGTTAAAATTCGACAGCCTTCTTCTTGAAGCGCTGTACCGCTTACTGGTGGACTATGCGGTGCGGATCGGAAAAGAACACATTCCGCAGAATCAGAAGGCCGTACAGCAGATCCGCGAGGTCATGCGGTATATTGAGGAGCATTGCGCTGAAAAGCTGACGGTGGCGCAGGTCGCGGAGCACTTTGGTTATACGCCGAATTATCTGTCGAAGCTTCTGAAACGGTACCTCGGTCTGACGGTCTACCAGTATCTGTATGAAATCCGGCTCGACCGGATCTGCCGCGACCTGCAGCATCCCGAGGCGCGGATCATGGAACTTCTGCCGAAACACGGCTGCGAAAACTACAAGTCGGTGTCGCGTCTGTTTAAGGAGCGGTACGGCTGCAGCATGAAGGAAATGCAGAAGCGGTATGAAAAGGAAAAAGGAGACCGCCCGATGGGCCAGTGGGTAAGAATCAGAAAAGCGGAAATGCCCTAATTTTCTGCCGAAAAAGGCACTAAACAAGAAGAAGAGAGCATGGTATAGTGGAAGCATGAAACAGCGGATTTTCAGTAAATGCCGCAAAACATGTGAAAAATGGAGTGTGGAAAATGAAAGCAAAACAGATTACAACGTACCATGTAAAAGGGGAAGCAAAAACCTGGGAAAAAGCGCTGGCACCGGAAGACGAGTCCAAGAGCGTAAAAATGATTGAGTCGAACGTCATCAACCTGTATCCGGACTTTGCGTTCCAGACCATCGAGGGCTTCGGCGGCGCCATGACCGAGAGCAGCGCATACCTGCTGTCCCGTATGGATGAGGAAACACAGAATCAGGCATTACAGGATATTTTCGGACCGGACGGCCTTCATGCAAGATTTGTCCGCGTGCCGATCGACAGCTGTGACTATTCCCTTGAGGAGTATCAGGCAGTCGCAGACCCGATCGCAGACCCGGATCTGGCAACCTTCTCGATCGACCGCGACCGCAAATATGTCCTTCCGATGCTGAAAAAAGCCATCGAAATCTCCGCAGAGCCGATCAGTGTTCTGATGAGCCCGTGGTCTCCGCCGTATCAGTGGAAAACTGCACCGAAGATCGCAAAGAATGATGCTGCTGTTTACGGTGCAATGGGAATGCCGGTTCCGGAAGAGATTCCGCAGAGAAACCACGGCGGCAGCCTGAAACCGGAGTATTACGGAAGCTGGGCAAAATACGTCGTAAAATATCTGCAGGCATACCTCGATGAGGGAATCCCGGTGACGATGCTGAGCCTGCAGAACGAGACCGTAGCGGCTACCACCTGGGACAGCTGCGTATGGACACCGGAAGAGTCCAAAACCTACCTGAAAGATTATCTGTATCCGGAGATGAAAAAAGCAGGCTTGACGGACAAGATCGGCATCTTCATCTGGGATCACAACAAAGAGCGTATGATCGAACACGTTCTGACCGTCCTTGACGAGGAGACCATGGACATGGTAGCCGGTATCGCATTCCACTGGTATTCCGGCGACCACTTCGAGGCTGTTGAGCTGATGAAACAGAAATACCCGGACAAAACCTTCATGCTTTCCGAGTGCTGTGCCCTTCACATGCCGGGCAGAATCGGTTTTGGCGACGGTAGTTTCGGACCGGTGAACTTCCAGACACCAGAGTACGTCGATTACCTTGACGCCGCAGATTATGCACACGATATGATCGGAAACCTGAACGCCGGCATGAACCGCTGGATCGACTGGAACTTCCTCGTAGACAAAGACGGCGGCCCGCGCCACGTACCGATGGGATTCACATCAGGTCTGATTGTGGATGATGATTTCCATTACCGCAAACCGATCATGTACCACTACATCGGCCATATTTCCAAATATATTGCTCCGGGTGCAAAACGCATCGGCTGGAGCAAATACGGAGCAAACCTGGATGTAACGGCTGCAGTCAATCCAGACGGAAGCTATGTTGTGATCCTGCTGAACCGCACAAAAGAGGATTCCGGCTGCTTCCTGCGTGTCAACGGACATATCATGCGTGTCGATCTTCCGGCAGAGACACTCAGCACGGTTGTAATCGAGAAATAAAAAGCAAAAATAAGAAAATGCCTTCTGTGCAGAATGGAAACAGTCTGCACAGAAGGCATTTTTGTAAGATACGATTTATTTTTGATCGGAATCGGAAGAATCTGAGTTTTTCTCTTCGGTCGAAGGCTTTGCCGGTGTATACGGCGCATCAACCGGAGACTCTTCCGTGGTCAGCTTTGTCAGCGCTTTGCGCAGCCGGTAGCCCGGAAAGTGGAAGACTTCGGCCTCGTCGATCTTCTTTTTCTGATATGGGATCGCCTGTCTCGTTTCCGGATCAATGTGGTCCATGCGGAAGTAAAACGCATCGTCATCCGGCAGGTGATGTTTTTCAAGACGACGGTTGGCGAAGTTGCGGCAGACCGTGCAGATAATGGCACAGACCGGAACGGCGATGATCATGCCAAAGACACCCCAGAAGCCGCCGCCGATCAGAATCGAGATGATGATAAGGAAGCTGGACACGCCGGTCGTCTCGCCGAGGATTTTCGGTCCTAAGAAGTTTCCGTCAAACTGCTGCAGGAGAACGACGAAAATCAGGAAATACAGTGCCTGCAGAGGGTCGATCAGAAGGATCAGCAGAAGACACGGAACGGCGCCGAGGAACGGGCCGAAAAACGGAATGATATTCGTCACACCGATGATTACGCTGACCAGCAGTGCGTACGGGGTGCCGATCAGGCTCGTCACAAGATAGCAGATGGCACCGATGATGATCGAATCGATGACTTTTCCAACGAGGAACCCGCTGAATTCCTGGTTCACATACTGGCAGTCGCGGATCACGGCATTTCCGTGATCCAGACCGAGCAGCGCGTAGACTGCTTTTTTCAGCTTGGCAATGTAGCTTTCCTTGTTGTACAGCATGTAGATCGCAACGATCGCGCCAAGCAGAATGTTTTTGAAAAACGTAACCATGTTGACGAGCTGTCCGGAGAGGTTCAGAAGGAACGTACGGAGCATCGGCATCAGGTCATTGGTCAGCCAGTTGGAAAGCTTTGCGGAGAACGTGGAGATGTACTGGTCTGCCGTCTGCTGCATCTCCGGGTAATTCGCCAGCACTTTTGTGGCAAAATCCTGAATGTTGTTTGAGTAGTTGGAGAAGTTGGAGACGATGTTTGTGATACTTGAGAACAGCTCCGGGATCAGGGTCGCAATGAGTCCGTACAGCGCGAAAAGCATGGAGACGTACGTCAGAAGAATCAAAAGCGCCCGCGCAAGCTTTTTACAGCGTACCGACTGTGTTTTTCCGTGCCGGGCAAAGAGTCTGGCGATGATCCGCTGTTCTATGAAGTTAATGATCGGGCTGATCACATAGGCGAGAATCAGGGCTGCAATCAGGGGGGAGAGAATGTTGAGGACATTGTGAAAGGCGGTCCGCACAGAAGTCTGGTGGAAGAGCAGGTAGTAAAAAATCATGGACGCTGCAAGTACCAGAAAGGCAGTAACGCCGGCCCGGACATATTTTCGGTAACGATCCAGTTTCATAAAAATGTAAATCCCCTTTCGAATTTTATTAACCTCTATTATACACATGCAATTCCCAAAATACAACCGCAACCACACTTGCGGTAAAAAAAGGAAACTGTTATACTGGAAAAGCAGATTTAGAAAAAGGAGATAACAAATTTGAAGATAAAAATGCCGCCAAGCGTAAATATGGTAATCGATTCCCTGCATGCGAAAGGCTTCGAAGCGTACGCGGTCGGAGGCTGTGTGCGCGATACGATTCTTGCGCGGGAGCCGGACGACTGGGATATTACAACCTCTGCTTCCCCACAGCAGGTAAAAGAAATTTTTGACCGCACCGTGGATACGGGACTGGAGCACGGAACGGTAACAGTTCTGGCCGGAAGCGGCGCGCACGAGGTCACGACGTACCGCATCGACGGAGAGTATGAGGACGGCCGCCATCCGAAAGAAGTGGTCTTTACCTCCAGCCTCGCCGAGGATCTGCGCCGCCGTGATTTTACGATCAATGCGATGGCATACAACAACGAAGAGGGGCTTGTGGATCTGTTCGATGGAATCAGGGATTTACAGCGCAAAGTCATCCGCTGTGTCGGAAATCCGACCGAGCGGTTCAGTGAGGATGCACTGCGGATCCTGCGTGCCCTCCGCTTTTCCGCACAGCTCGGCTTCAAACTCGATCCGGCAACACTGGATGCCATCATAGCACTCGCGCCGACGCTTGAAAAAATCAGCGCCGAGCGGATCCGTGTGGAACTGAATAAACTGCTGATCTCGAAGCGGCCGGAGTACATGGAGGCCGTCTATGAGGCGGGTATTACAAAAATTGTGCTGCCGGAGTTTGATGAACTGATGAAAACGCCGCAGAACAATCCGCACCACTGCTATAATGTCGGTGAGCACACGATTGCCGCTCTGCAGCACGTTCCGGCAGATCCGATTCTGCGCTGGACGATGCTGCTCCACGACATTGCAAAACCGGCGTGCCGCACAACGGATGAGGCCGGCATCGATCATTTTAAAGGCCACGCACCGACGGGGGAGAAAATGGCGAAAGCGATTCTGCGCCGTCTGAAATTCGACAACGAAACCATCCGCCAGGTCGCAGCATTGATCCGCTGGCATGACTGCCGCATGGCTCCGGAGAAACCGGTGATCCGCCGTATTCTGAACAAACTCGGCCCGGAGCTGTTCGAAAAACTGATGATCGTGCAGGAAGCCGATACGATGGCCAAAAGCCTGTACCAGCGGGAGGAAACCCTGGAACGGATCGGGAAGGTAAGGGAGTGCGTCAGAGAAATTCTCGATAACGGCGACTGCTTTACGTTGAAAACGCTGGCCGTTTCCGGCAAAGATCTGATGGAACTCGGTGTCCCGAAAGGCCCGAAAATCGGCGAATGCCTGAACGCGGCGCTGGAAGAAGTGATGAAAGATCCGGCGAAGAATACAAAAGAATACCTGACAGAGTACGTAAAAACACTGCTGTAAAGCCAAAACGTCAAACAAGAGAGCCGGGGACAGAACAATCCGTCCCCGGCTCTCTTTTGTTTTTTGCTGGTTTTATGCGTTCAGATCACGCAGCAGATCCGCATACCAGCAGAACACATGGGCAATGCGGTACAGTTCGCTCTCCTTGGAGACGGTGCGCCACAGCTCTTTATAGCTGTGCAGCCACCGTTCGAGATCTCCGGCGAGTGCAAAACAGTCTTCTTTCTCTGGCAGAGTGCCCTCGGAAAGAAGGGAAGCGCGCAGGAACGGCAGCAGGCGGTTCAGCACTTTCAGGCCGTCTGCGGCGAGCAGGTACGCATAGATCATCGGACGGTTCTCCGGGCGGACGGTGCCGGCTTTCTCGTACAGAACGGCGCAGAGCGCGTCGATTGAAGCATTTGCTGCATCCGCATCGCCTTCCGCGCAGGAGCGGAGCAGTTCGGCAGCCTCTTCTTTGTCCTGATGCAGTTCGAGTGCTTCCTGTACCATAACGGCAGTGCGCCACGGATACGCATCCTGATGGCAGAGAAGATCGAGCACGGAAACGAGTTTTCCGGAGGCATCACCAAATTCGAGCACGGAAATCTGGCGGTTGATTTCCTCCTCCGGCAGAATGTCTGCATTCCAGGAGAACGCCGCGCCGTAGATCATGCCGATGCGGGAGAAGTCCGGGTGATTGATGTGGCCGTAATCGCCCCAGTCAGTGTTCAGAAGTCCCATCGCATGGCATTCGTGGCCGTAGCGCGCCATTCTGGAAATGTTTTCATACGCCTCATGATACTTGTTGATGAGCTGGTTCCATCCCTGTACGCCCGGGCATACATACAGATGCTCGGCACCGGAATTGGCAAGGCGGGTCAGACGCTCCGATGAAACATTTGACGCATAATCCCAGTGGAGGCAGATCAGGTTCTTCGGCAGGAGATGATAAACTTCCGGCTCCTGGCTGATGACATCACTCCAGAACATCGGCGTGCGGCCGGATTCAGTGATATAGTTGGCAAGCTCTGTCACAAACTCGGTGTAGATGACTGTGGTTCCCTTTTCCTCGGCGAGTGCGCGGGAAGCCCCTTTTCCAAGGTCAAACGTTTCATCCGCGCAGAGATTGAAATACTTCGAGGAGAAGAGCTGCATATATTCGGAAAGAATGTGTTTGGCAAGGGAGGGGCTCTCCGGGTTTGTGATATCGAGCGTATGGTGCGCCTGGCGGTCATAGAAGGAGAACGGAGCCGAAGCAGAGCCTTCCAGTTCGCACAGATGTGCATACGATTTCGTGCAGAGCAGCTTGTACAGATGGCCGAAGCTTGCAAGCGACGGAACGAGATCAATGCCAAGTCCCTTGCAGTAGCGGTCCAGCTCGAGGATGTCCTCTGCAGTGAGCGGCGTATCGTCGCGCCACATCTCGGTCAGATCGTCGAAGAGATAGCTGTGCTCGATGTAGAGCTGAAGCTGATTGATTTTATAGAAGCTCAAGGTGTCGGCAAGCTGTTTCAGATAGGAAAGCGTCGGAACACGTCCGCGGGTCGCATCGTGGTAGAAGCCGCGGTTTTCCATGGCCGGTTTGTCGGAGATCAGGACGGTTGGAAGAACAGCACCTGCCTGGCGGATCATCTGACGGAGTGTCTGCACGCCGTAGAGAACGCCGCTTTTCAGAGATCCGCAGATCGTGATGTTTTCCGGTGTGACAGCGAGGGTATAAGCCTCACGGGATAATTCCGGAGAGGCAGTCAGATAGATCAGGTGTGATCCCACCGGCTGATGACGGCGGCAGATGGCAGGACGGAATCCCGTCTGTGTCTCAATCTCCTGCTGCAGAAGCTGTGCTGCAGAAAAAAGCTCAGCCGGGCTCTCGGAATCGAGAAAAATGCGGCTGTCATAGTGAATTGTAAAGGTGCCCTCTCCGTAGGAAAGGGAAGATGGCTGTGGTAAGAAAATCATAAAAACCCTCCTTAAAATAAAATGATTTTAGAGAACCCCATAACAGGTGTTTTTCACCCTGTCAAGTTTGGAATATTTTACCATGCGGTGAAATTAAAAACAATAAAATAAGAGAAAAAGAAAATACTTTTAACATTGCTTTTGGGATGAAAGAAAAAACAGAAACCAGTATGCATGGCACAGGGCGGATACGCATACATTGAATCGTGACCCCAAAAACGATCACAACAGGGAAAGGAGTCAGGCTCTTGTATGATTATGGATTGAGTGTGCTGTCCCATTACGGTCTTACGGCTTCCGGCACAATGCGGGTGCGGGGCGCTTTATTGTGCCACACCGAACAGGGGGATAAGCTGATCAGCGAGTTCGGAACGGCGGCGGAAAAACTGGAGCAGCGGTATCTTCTACAGTGCCGCATCACGGAGTCGGGGCTCCTGCGGTGCGATCAGATTCTGCGGAACGAAGAGGGAGCGCTTGCAACGCGCGGGGACGACGGAGGAACGTACATTGTGCGGAACTGGTACCCGGGCCGGGAATGTGAGACGGGAAACAGTGAGGATCTTATCCGCGCCTCGGATGCGCTGGCGCGGCTACATACGGCAGCTCATCTGCCGGTGAAAATGGAATACCGGAGGGAATCCCTCGTGGAGGAGTGCATCCGCCACAATGTGGAAATTCGAAAGATCCGAAAGTATTTGCAGACAAAAAAGAAGAAAAATGAGTTCGAAAAACTGCTGCTGGCAAGCGCCGGTCCGTATCTGGAACAGGGAGAGCGGGCGGCCGCGGAAATGAAAGCTTCTTCCTATGAAAAACTGCGGCAGCGGGCGGACGAAGAAGGCGCCGTCTGCCACGGGGAATTCAGCCAGCACAATATTCTGCTGGAAAACGGCAGAGGCGAAACGGCGGTCAATTTCGACAAGTGGAACTTCGATCTCCAGGTGGCAGATCTTGGCTATTTTATGCGGAAAATTCTGGAAAAACACGGCTGGAGCGAGCGCGCGGCAGAACGGATCTTAAACGCCTACAGCGCCAGACGGCCGCTCGATGAGGGGGAAATCGAGACACTCCGCCTCTATCTTTCCTATCCGTGGAAATACTGGAAACTGGCAAACCGCTACTACGGAAGCAGAAAATCGTGGATATCCGGGCGGAATACGGAGAAACTAAAAACACTCAATGCGCAGCAGGCAGACTGGCTGCGGTTTGTTAAGGGATCCTTCTTTTAACCGTGCGGTGGAAAAGAGTCTGTTTTTGGCAGAAATCGCCATAAAACCGCTGGTAGGGGGGACTTTTTTCTTGACAAGAGAGACGCATTAGTATATAAATATATACAGCTACGCGAAAAAGCCGGTCAACGTAACAGACTGATCATCCGGAAGAAAAACAGCCGGCAGGGCAGGTCGTGTGTATCAGCGGGCCCGCGTATCATGTAAAAAACAAATGTAAGATACAGGAGGAGTAAAACTCATGAACAAAACAGAATTAGTTGCAGCTATGGCTGAGCAGACAAATTTATCCAAAAAAGATGCAGAGGCTGCTTTAAAAGCATTTATCGATGTAGTATCTGAAGAATTAAAGAAAGGTGAGAAAGTTCAGCTGGTAGGCTTTGGTACCTTCGAAGTATCCGAAAGAGCAGCAAGAGAAGGAAGAAATCCGCAGACTGGCGAGACCATGGAAATCAAAGCTTCCAAAACTCCGAAATTCAAAGCAGGAAAAGCTTTAAAGGACATGATGAACTAAGTAAAAATCTATGCGCTTAGATAAATTTTTAAAAGTATCAAGACTGATCAAGCGGCGTACCGTAGCCAATGAAGCCTGTGATGCAGGCCGTGTCCTCGTCAACGACAGACCGGCAAAAGCATCCGCACAGGTCAAGGCAGGAGATGTACTGGAAATTCAGTTCGGAAGTAAATCCGTCAGGGTAGAAGTGCTGAATGTGCAGGAAACCGTGAAAAAAGAAGAAGCACAGGAGCTTTACCGCTACTTATAAGAAGTGCGGCAGGATTCATGTGCAGCGAATAAAAAGAGAAAACCTTCATATAATGGGTGTATAGACCATTGTATGGAGGTTTTTTGCATGGGGGAGATGAACGAACAGGCGCACCGCCTTTTGCTGGAACAGCGGAAAACACTTTCTCTTGGCGGCGTGCAGGATGTGAAAAGCTTTGATGAGAACGAAGTTCTGCTCTTGACCGTCTGCGGTGTTCTTACCATCCGCGGAAAAGAGCTGCATGTGGGCCGCCTGGAGCTGGAAAAGGGAGAGGCGGATATCGAAGGCAGCATCGACAGCCTGGTCTATACGGAACATGGGCCGCTGCAGAAGAAGGGGTCTGCGCTTGCGCGGCTGTTCCGGTAAAAATGAGTGCGTATGTCACCCGGGAGCTGATTCTGCTCGCCTGTTCCATCTGGCAGGGGGCAGTCCTGGGGTTCTGGTACGATCTGATCAAGACAGCGCGGAAACTGATCCGCCACAGCCATGCGGCGGTATCTGCAGAGGACCTCTGCTACTGGATTGCGGCAGCGCTGTATCTGTTTGTACGGATTTACGGAGAGAACAGCGGCATTCTCCGCGGGTATCTGTTTGGCGGCATCCTTGGGGGCGCTGCATTGTACCACGCATCGTTTGGACGCTTTCTTCCGGAACTTCTGGCAAAGGGAATCAAAAAAGCAGGGCGAATCCTCGCTTTTCCAGGAAAATGGCTGGTAAAAAGTATGAAAAAACAGAGAAAAAGGTTGAAATTTCATGGGAAGAACGGTAAGATGTAACTACACATGTAAGAACAAAAGAAACAAGTCTGCGGACGAAAAACAACAGATAGTTTGGCTGCAGATGGTTGGAAAATAGAAAGCAAGGGTAAAGAAAAGAATGAAAGAAAGGGAAGAAAAGAATTCTGGCCGAAAGAAAAAAGTCAGAAAGAAGAGCCGTACAACAGAGTTCTCAATTACCATAGTCCTGTGCTGCCTGGTTGCAGTCCTTACCGTAAAGGGAATCAGCCTTCAGCAGAAGGTCAATGCAAATGCATCCCGTCTTTCCAGTCTGGACAGCCAGATTGAAGAGGAGAAGCAGCGCACCGATGATATTACCGCCTTGAAAGAATACATGCAGACCGATGAGTACATAGAAAAAACGGCAAGAGAAAAACTTGGCATGGTAAAGGATAATGAGATTTTATTTAAAGAATCCCAGTCGAAATAAACAAAACAGATAAAGAAAGGGCATGATTTCGCAGTCCCCTTTGAAGTCCAGAACAAAGAGAGGAGGAGCGGAACATGCCGGAGTGGATCATTGCCATGTTCCTGATCGGCGCATTGCTGTCAGCAGGGGACATGGCTAAAATTTTTTTGGAAGCCAGAAGAAGCCGCCGGGAAGCGGCCGTCTATGACAATCATCCGCAGAAACTGCAGATGGAGCACTACGCCGATTCGTTCCGCGTTCTGGCAGAGAGCTTTTACCAGATGCCGTCAAAAAGTGTGATGCCGGAGACGGGCCGGGTGGACAAGATTCTGGAAAAAGAACAGCAGGAAGTCTGCAGCCGCTGTGCGAAGGCGTCGTGGTGCTGGGAGCAGTACGGAAACCTGACGCGCGAGCGGTGCCAGGAACTTCTTCAGACAATCGCCGACGGGGATGAGGACGAGATCAGCCGTGCAAAAGGCGAATGGAATGCCTCCTGCCTGAACGGCTCCCGCTTTCTGGAACTGTTCTGGAACCGCTACCAGCAGGAACGCCAGGCGGCGCTCTGGTCGGGGCGTGTGGCGGAGAGCCGCCGCGTGGTGGCGGAACAGTTAAGTGAAGTCGCCGGGATTATGGACCGCGCCGCGTGTGATCTGTACAGCCTCAACAGTCTGCCGGACGAGCTCTCGGAAAAAATCTGCCGCCAGATGAAGAAAAACGGGGCTTTCGTCCAGAAAATCTGGCTCCAGGAGCGGCCGAAAGAGCATTTACAGATCTATATGACGGTCAAAGCGGGCCGTCACTGCCGGATCACGCTTCGCCAGACGGCGGAACTGATCGGTTCCCTGTGCGGAATCCCGATGGTTGCGGTACGCGACGGGGCACAGGTCTTAAGCGGAGAATACCAGACGGTGCTGTTTCAGGAGGATGTGAAATTCCAGGTTCTCTACGGTGTGGGACGCATCACCAAGGAGCAGGAGAGTATCTCCGGGGACAATTACAGTGTGCTCTGCGAAAACGGCCAGTTTGTCCTCTGCCTGTCGGACGGCATGGGTTCCGGGATCGAGGCAAACAGGGAGAGCGAGACGGTGGTGGAGCTGTTTGAACAGTTCCTGCGCGCCGGATTCCCGCGGATCATGGCGGCACGGATGATCAATTCGATGCTTCTGCTGCAGCCCAAGGAAGGGATGTTTTCCACGTTTGATGTTGCTTCGATTAATCTCTACACAGGCGTCTGCAGCTTTTTGAAAGGAGGTGCATCGCCGACGTTCCTTAGGCGGGATACGTGGGTGGAGGTTGTGGAGTCAACCAGTCTTGCCGCAGGTCTCGTTTCCCAGACGGATTTTGATACCACAACGAAAAAGCTGTACGACGGTGATTACCTTGTGATGATGACGGACGGAGTGCTGGACGCGCTGCCCGGGGACAGGACGGAGCAGATGAAGCAGCTTCTTCTCGAAGTGAAAAACAGCGAGCCGCGGGAATTTGCCCGGGAGCTTTTGGAACGCGTGCTGCGCCTCGGCGGCTGCCGCGCACGGGATGATATGACGGTTCTGGTCGCCAGAATCTGGAAAAAATAGGAGTAAAAACGAAGGATGCGAGAGAAAGTAAGAGCCTTTATGGAACAGTATCATATGGTAACGGCAGGCGAACGCGTGTTGCTCGGCCTCTCCGGCGGCGCGGATTCCGTCTGCCTGTTTCATCTGCTGCGGGAACTGCAGGAGCCGCTTGGCTTTTCGCTGCTGGCTGTCCACGTCAACCATAACCTGCGCGGCGCGGAAGCCGGCCGGGATGCGGCATTTGCAGAAAATCTGTGCCGGGAATATGATGTTCCGTTCTATCTCTATTCCTGTCCCGTGGAGAAGATCGCAAAAGAAAAGCATCTCTCGACGGAGGAGGCTGGACGCGCGGCGCGGCAGGAAGTTTTTGCAGCGTGCGCAAAGGAGCAGAGGGCAGTGAAAATTGCGCTCGCCCATCACCAGGATGACGTTGCGGAGACGATGCTGCATCACCTGGCACGGGGAACGTCGCTGGCCGGACTTGCCTCCTTACGCCCCGTGCGGGGGAATGTGATCCGTCCGCTTCTCTGCGTCGGACGAAAAGAGATCCGGCAGGAACTGGAAAGCCGGAAGTGTTCCTGGTGTGAGGACAGCACGAATGCAGAGGATGCTTACACGAGGAACGGAATCCGCCACCATGTGCTGCCGTATCTGACCGAAGAGGTCAATCCGCGTGCCGCCGCGCATATGGCACAGACATCGCTGGACCTGCTGGAAACGGAGGAATATCTGGAGCAGCAGACGGATCAGCTGATGGAGCGGTATGCATCCGCAGAGAAAAATGCGGTTGTGCTGCGTGATGCGGTGAGCAGCGAAGCGCCTCTTCTGCAGCGCTACGTGATCCGGCGCGTTCTGGAACAGCTGGCGGGAAAACGGAAGGATCTTACCAGGGAGCATCTGGAATCTGTGCGGGAACTTTTTGAAAAGCAGGTCGGAAAAAGTGTCTGCCTGCCGTATGGAATCACCGCCGTGCGCGGATACGAGACGCTCCGCCTGGAAAAGCAGGGAGTGCATTTAAAAGAAGAACGGAAAAGGAAAAGCGGCGAAGAAGTTCCAATTCCGGTTCCGGCCGGGTGGAAAGAGGAAAAAAGTCTCGCATTTGCAGAAAATCCAGTCACGATTGTGAAAAAAACATCGGTTTTTCCCGAAAGAATTGAAGAAAAAAAGTATACGAAATGCTTTGACTGTGATAAAATAAAAGACGGTCTTGTCCTCCGCACGAGAAGAAGCGGAGATTATCTGAGAGTAACCGCAAAAGGCGGGAAAAAGAAACTAAAAGATTATATGATTGATGCCAAGATACCGAAAGAGGAGCGGGATTCCATTCTGCTGCTCGCCGACGGACCGGAGATCTGGTGGGTCGTGGGGTATCGCAGAGGAGAGAGCGGCCGTGTCGGGGAAGACACGAAAGCAGTTCTGCAGATACAGATTGGCGTTGGTAAGGAGGAAAACAGATGAAAGAGACAATCAGAGTATTATTAAGCGAAGAAGAAGTAGACAGACGAATTAAAGAAGTAGCAGACCAGATCAACCGCGATTACGCAGGAAAAGAAGTGCACCTGATCTGCGTTTTAAAAGGCGGCGTATTCTTTATGTGCGAGCTGGCAAAACGCATCACAGTGCCGGTAAGCCTTGACTTTATGTCCGTATCAAGTTACGGCGATGACACCAAGTCCAGCGGAGTTGTCCGTATTGTAAAAGACCTGGATCAGCCGCTGGAAGGAAAAGACGTTCTGATCGTGGAGGATATCATCGATTCCGGAAGAACGCTTTACTATCTGATCGACATCCTGAAAAAGAGAAATCCGAAATCCGTACACCTGTGTACTCTGCTCGACAAGCCGGAGCGCAGAGTGCGCGATGTCAAAGTAGATTATACCTGCTTTAATATCCCGGACGAGTTCGTCGTAGGCTACGGTCTGGATTACGCACAGAAATATCGGAATCTTCCATACATCGGAGTAGTGGAGTTTCACGAAGACGAGGAGTAAAAAGAAAATATGAACAGACAGCGCAGTGGATTTGGACTCTACGCGGCGTTTATGGTGATTATCGTGCTTGCCATGTTCTATATCACCGGAAAAATCAGCGCAGGCAGCAGCCCAAGTCAGCAGAAATTTGAAACCGCCGTAAAAGACGGCAAAGTGACATCCGCGCAGATTGTCCAGAACAAAGAAGTGCCGACCGGCTCCGTCGTGGTACAGGAGCAGGGCGGTGACAGTTATACGGTCAATGTGACCGACGTAAACGCAGCTATCAGCCTTCTGGAGGATGCTGATGTAACGTACACCGTGCAGAATGTCCAGAGAGACAGCATTTTCATGACATCCGTCCTGCCGGCCCTGCTGCTCGGCATGATCCTTCTTTTCGGCATGTCGATGATGAACCGCTCCATGGGCGGCGGTGGAGGCGGCGGAAACAAAATGATGAATTTTGGAAAAAGCAACGCCCATATGTCCACCGACAAAGACAAAAAAGTCCTGTTCCGCGATGTTGCGGGCTTAAAAGAGGAAAAAGAAGACCTTGTTGAAGTGGTCGATTTCCTGAAAGCACCGGAGAAATATACACAGGTCGGTGCGAGAATCCCGAAAGGAGTTCTTCTTGTGGGCCCTCCTGGAACCGGTAAAACCCTTCTGGCGAAAGCAGTTGCAGGAGAGGCAGGCGTGCCGTTCTTCAGCATTTCCGGATCGGATTTCGTGGAAATGTTCGTCGGCGTCGGCGCTTCCCGTGTCCGCGACCTGTTTGAGGAAGGAAAAAAACATGCGCCGTGCATCATCTTCATCGATGAGATCGACGCCGTGGCAAGACGAAGAGGCACCGGCATGGGCGGCGGCCACGATGAGAGAGAGCAGACCTTAAACCAGCTTCTCGTTGAGATGGATGGTTTCGGCGTCAATGAGGGCATCATCGTGATGGCAGCGACGAACCGTGTCGATATCCTGGATCCGGCGATTCTCCGTCCGGGCCGTTTTGACCGCCGCGTGGTTGTAGGACCGCCGGATGTCATGGGCCGTGAGGAAATCCTGAAAGTCCATGCAAAGAACAAACCGCTGGCCGAGGATGTGGATCTGAAACAGATCGCGCAGACGACCGCAGGCTTCACCGGCGCAGAGCTGGAGAACCTGCTGAACGAGGCAGCGATTATGGCGGCAAAGGACCGCAGAAGATTTGTGCGCCAGTCCGATATCAAGTCTGCTTTCATCAAAGTGGGCATCGGTGCGGAGAAGCGCAGTAAAGTCATTTCGGATAAAGAAAAACGGATCACCGCATACCATGAGACAGGCCATGCAATCCTGTTCCATATGCTGCCGGATATGGAGGCGGTCTATACGATCTCCATTATCCCGACCGGTCCTGGCGCAGCGGGCTACACGATGCCGCAGCCGGAGAACGATGATATGTTCCAGACGAGAGGCAAAATGATGCAGTACATCACTGTATGCCTCGGCGGCCGTGTGGCAGAGGAGCTGATCTTCGACGATATCACAACGGGCGCATCCCAGGATATCAAACAGGCGACGGCTACCGCGCGTTCCATGATTACGAAGTACGGTATGTCTGAGAACCTTGGTCTTGTCGCTTACGATTCCGACTCGGATGAGGTCTTCATCGGCCGCGACTGGGGCCATACGAAGAGCTACAGCGAGAATGTAGCCGCAGCCATCGACGAGGAAGTCCGCCAGATGATCGAGAAATGCCACGATCAGGCGAAACGGATTATTCTGGAGCATTCCTATGTGCTGCATGAGTGTGCAAAGCAGCTGATGGAAAAAGAGAAGCTGAGCCGTGCTGAATTCGAAGCCATTTTTGAGCAGGAAGCACAGATGACAGGAACAGCACCGGAAGTTTCTGGAGAAATCTGATATCTTTTTATTTGCAATAGAAAACCTGCAGAGAACAAAAAAAGTTTTTTGCAGGTTTTTTTCTGCGATTTTACGGGCGTTTGTGCAAATTAAAACAGAAAATCCGAAACGCCGGAAAAATTCATCGTTATTTTGAATAAGAATCAAATGAAAAAAAATCGCGATTTGTGCAGACTTTTCGAGGGACGTATGGTACTATAATAAATGTAAAACCCCCCCCAATACATTATATAGTTTTTGCTACACCCCATAAGAGAAATACCTTCTCCAAAAGAGCCAGCGTACCCCGCTGGCTCTTTTACTGTATAAAAATCCAATAAACACAATCGTTACATGTGTTCAGAAAAAGGTTGTATTACATGGCGGTGTGGGGTAAAATATAAGGAATGAATGATTGAGAAAGACAGAGGCGTTAGTTCATGGATAAAACAAGAATGCAGCAGTATATGTCACAGATGCGGGCGATGTTCAACAAGCATGCGCTCTACAGCGATGAATCCCCGCAGTATCAGATTCCGTTTGAGCCGAACCCGGGCGACACGGTGAAGATCCGGTTCCGTACCCTGAAAAATAATGTAGATGCGGTTTATTTCATCAGCGGTTCCACCCGTGCACAGATGCAGGTCGGTTTGGTCCGGAACGGTTTTGATTATTACGAGATCGAGATTCCGGTCGGAAATGAGCCGATCCGCTATTTTTTTGAGATTCAGGCAGGCCGCGTGGTCTGTTATTACAACAAGCTCGGTGTCACAAGAGAGCTGCAGGAGATGTACTCTTTCGGCATTATCCCGGGCTTCCATACGCCGGACTGGGCGAAGGGCGCTGTCATGTATCAGATTTTTGTGGACCGCTTCTGCAACGGAGATCCGTCCAACGATGTGCTGACGGGAGAGTACAGCTACATCGGTGAGCAGGTCAACAAGGTGGATGACTGGAACCGCTTCCCGGAGCAGATGGATGTCCGCAATTTCTACGGCGGCGATCTGCAGGGCGTCATTGACAAGATGGATTATCTGCAGGATCTCGGTGTGCAGGTCATTTATCTGAATCCGGTGTTTGTTTCACCGTCGAACCATAAGTATGATATTCAGGATTATGACTATATTGATCCGCATTTCGGAAAGATTGTCTCCGACGAAGGCGATCTGCTCTGGCCGGGCGACAAGGACAATACGCGGGCAACGCGGTATATTGACCGTGTGACGAACAGGGCGAACCTGGAGGCGAGCAATGAACTGTTTATCCACCTGGTGGAGGAGGCGCACAAGCGCGGCATGAAGGTGATTCTGGACGGCGTTTTCAACCACTGTGGTTCGTTTAACAAGTGGCTGGACCGCGAGCGGATTTACGAGGCCGGAAAGGGCTATGAGCCGGGCGCGTATGTGGCACAGGACAGTCCGTATCACACGTTTTTTAAGTTTTATAACGAGCATAACTGGCCGTACAATGAGTTTTATGACGGCTGGTGGGGCCATGATACGCTGCCGAAGCTGAACTACGAGGGTTCGGAGAAGCTGATGGAGGATATTATGCGCATCGGCGCGAAGTGGGTTTCTCCGCCGTTTAATGCGGACGGCTGGCGGCTGGATGTGGCCGCTGACTTAGGACACAGCCCGGAGTTTAACCACAAGTTCTGGAAGGAGTTCCGGCGCGTTGTGAAGGAGGCGAATCCGGAGGCGATTATTCTGGCGGAGCACTACGGCGATGCGATGAGCTGGCTGCAGGGCGACGAGTGGGATACGGTGATGAACTATGATGCGTTTATGGAGCCGGTTTCCTGGTTTCTCACGGGTATGGAGAAGCACAGTGATGAGTTTAACCAGGGGCTTCTCGGAAACAGTGAGAGTTTTATCGGGGCGATGACGTATCATATGCCGGCGTTTTATGCGCCTTCGCTGTATACGGCGATGAATGAGCTGGATAATCATGATCATTCGCGGTTCCTCACGAGAACGAATCATCGTGTGGGGCGTGTGGCGAATGTTGGGCCGTATGCGGCTGCGGAGAATACGAATAAGGCGGTGCTGCGCGAGGCAGTTGTGATTCAGATGACGTGGCCGGGGGCGCCGACGCTGTATTATGGGGATGAGGCCGGCCAGGTTGGGTTTACGGATCCGGATAACCGGAGGACGTATCCCTGGGGACAGGAGGATCAGGAGCTGATCCGATTCTATAAAGAAATGATTGCGGTGCATCGGAGATTTCCGGTGCTGGCGATGGGATCGCTGAAATTTTTGCACCATGATTATAATGTGCTTTCTTATGGACGGTTTAATCAGGAGGAGCAGGTAATTGTGGTGATTAATAACCGGAATGAGAGGGTGCATGTGGAGATTCCGGTGTGGCTTACCGGGATTAACCGGAGTTCTGTGGCGAAGCTGACGCAGGTGTTTGCGACGGATGCGGTGGGATTTTCTTCGGAGGAGAAAGAAATCGAGGCACCGGCGGGCATACTGGAGATGGATTTGCTGCCGTTATCGGGAGTGGTACTGCATAGATGCGAGGAGTGACGGACGCCTCGCCGCCGCATCACGCAAGACCGAACGGGCGGCGGCGAGGCTGGTAGTGGGGACGGGAGGTTGAAAAATAGAAATGGAAAAAGAGCTCCGATTCGTATGAATCAGAGCTCTTAATCGTGCCGCAAACCGGGATCGAACCGGTACGGGTATCACTACCCACGGGATTTTAAGTCCCGGGCGTCTGCCAGTTCCGCCACTGCGGCATATGGACGGAGATGGATTCGAACCATCGAAGCAATTTGCAGCAGATTTACAGTCTGTCCCCTTTGGCCACTCGGGAATCCGTCCATGTATTTTGTTTTGTGTCAGAATGACTTCCGACATTGAATGATTATACTGGATGTGGAGGGAAAATGCAAGGGTTTTTTTGAAAAAAATAGAAAAAAGTTGAAAGGGGGGAGCAGGTCGGGTATAATATCAAATATATGGGCTTCTATATTGAGTAAAAATGGAGGATATAGGGTAAGTATGATTAAGATTAAGGATTATGTCCGGGTGGGGTCGTTGGAGGAGGCGTATGAGCTGAATCAGAAGAGAAGCGCCTGTATCCTGGGCGGGATGCTCTGGACGAAGATGGGGCAGAGGCAGGTGCAGACGGCGATTGATTTGTCCGGGCTGGGACTGGATCAGATTGAAGAGTCCGAGGAGGAGTTTTCGATTGGATGTATGGTGACGCTGCGGCAGATGGAGGAGCATGAGGGGCTGAATGCTTATACCGACGGTGCGGCACGGGAGAGTGTGCGGAGTATTGTCGGGGTGCAGTTCCGGAATCTGGCTACGGTGGGAGGCAGTATTTTCGGCAGATTTGGATTTTCGGATGTGCTGACGCTGTTTCTGGCGCTGGATACGGAGGTGGAGCTGGTTCATGCGGGACGGATGCCGCTGGCGGAGTTTGCATGTTCAAAGAGAGACAGGGATGTGCTGGTAAGGCTGATTGTGAAGAAGCATGAGGGTGTTACGGTTTATCAGAGTCATCGAAATTCCAGAACGGATTTCCCGGTGCTGACGTGTGCGGTGCGGGTGGAAGACGGAAAAGGATGTGCGGTGCTTGGGGCAAGACCGGCGAAGGCGGCACGTGTAGAGCTTCCGGCGGAGCTGGCGGAAAAGCTGGCGGCTGGAAAGGCATCTGCGGAGGAGCTGAAGGCGGCGGCTTCGGAGATTTCTGATCAGTTTACGTATGGCAGTAATATGCGCGGAAGTGCAGAGTATCGTCATCATCTGGGACGGGTGCTGCTGCGCAGATGTATGGAAGAAATTCAGAAGAAGGAGGAGCAGTGATGAAGATTTCGATGATCTTAAATGGAAAGAAGACGGAAGCGGAAATTGATGCAGACATGCTCCTGATCGATTTTGTGAGAAGCCAGGGATGCTACAGTGTGAAGCGCGGCTGTGAGACGTCGAACTGCGGGCTGTGTACGGTTTTTCTGGAGGGAAAACCGGTGCTGTCGTGTTCGGTGCTTGCGGCGCGGGCGAATGGATGTAAGGTGGATACGCTGGAAGGCCTGCAGGAGGAAGCAGAAGAATTTGGTTCCTTTATTGCCGGACAGGGCGCCGAGCAGTGCGGGTTCTGCAATCCGGGGATGATTATGAATGCGATTGCGCTGTTCCGGGAAAATCCGGATCCGAGTGAGGAAGAAATTAAAGAATATCTGGCGGGAAATCTCTGCCGCTGTTCCGGATATGAAGGACAGCTTCGGGGAATTTTGAATTTCCTTGCCTGGAAAAAGCAGCAGGGAGGTGCGTCATGAGCAGAGAAAATCATATCTATGAACCGGACTGGTCGGGAAGAACCGATCAGCTCTGCAGTGTGAATAAGCCGGTGATCAAAAAGGATGCCCTCGCGCTGGTAACCGGAAAGCCGGTTTATGTAGATGATCTGGCGCCGAAGGATTGTCTGATTGTCAAGGTACTGCGGAGTCCGCATGCCAATGCAATCGTAAAATCCGTGAAAAAGACGGCAGCAGAGCGTGTTCCGGGCATTGAGGCGATTTATACCTGGGAGGATGTGCCGAAACAGCGTTTTACAATGGCAGGACAGACCTACCCGGAACCAAGCCCGTATGACCGTCTGATCCTCGACCAGCATGTGCGCTACGTGGGAGATCCGGTGGCGATTATTGCCGGAAAAGATGAAAAATGCGTGGACCGTGCGCGGAAACTCCTGAAAGTAGAGTACGAAGTGCTTCCGGCCATTCTGGATTTTCATCAGTCCAAGGATAATGAACTGCTGGTGCATCCGGAGGAAAGCTGGAAATCGCTCTGTCCGGTCGGTGCGGACAATCAGAGAAATCTCTGTGCAAGTGCGGAAGATCACAACGGAGATGTGGAAGCCGTGCTCGCAGAGTGCGATGAGGTCGTAGAGCATACGTATCATGTACGCGCAGCCCAGCAGGCGATGATGGAGACGTTCCGGACATACTGCTTTATGGATACCTACGGACGGCTGAATGTGCTGAGTTCGACCCAGATCGTTTACCATGCGCGCCGCATTCTGTCCAATGCACTCGGCATTCCGAAATCGAAGATCCGTGTTTCCAAGCCGAGAATCGGCGGCGGATTCGGAGCGAAGCAGACGGTGGTTGCCGAAATTTTCCCGGCGTTTGTAACCTGGAAAACCGGAAAACCGTCGAAAATGATCTTTACGAGAGAAGAGTCCCAGACAGCATCCACACCGCGCCATGAGATGGAAGTAACGATCCGCCTCGGTGCGATGAAGGACGGAAGAATCCGTGCGATCGATCTGTATACACTTTCCAACACGGGTGCATACGGCGAGCATGGACCGACAACGGTCGGCCTTTCCGGCCACAAATCGATTCCGATGTATGGATCTCTTGAGGCTTACCGGTTTGCGTATGATGTTGTGTATTCCAACGTAATGTCAGCCGGTGCTTACCGCGGATACGGTGCGACGCAGGGTATCTTTGCCGTAGAATCTGCTGTCAGTGAGATGGCAGCGCGTCTTGGCATCGATCCGATCCGGATCCGGGAGCAGAACATGGTCCGTGAGGGACAGTTCATGCCGGCTTACTATGGCGAAACGGCAAACAGCTGTGCGCTTGACCAGTGCGTGGAGCGTGCGAAAGAGATGATTGGCTGGGATGAGAAATATCCGTGCCGTGATATGGGAAATGGAAAGGTGCGCAGCGTCGGCATTGCGATGGCGATGCAGGGCTCCTGTATTTCCAATCTCGATGTCGGATCGGCAACGATCAAAGTCAACGACGACGGCGGCTATACGATGCTGATCGCAGCGGCCGATATGGGAACCGGCTGCGATACGATTCTGTCCCAGATGGCGGCAGAGTGTCTGGAGTGTGATGTGGATGACATTACTGTTGTCGGCGCAGATACCGATACGTCCCCGTATGACTCCGGTTCCTATGCATCGAGTACGACGTATATTACCGGAAAAGCGGTGGAAAAAGCCTGCATGACGCTTCGGAAACGAATCTGTGCCCTGGCGGCAGAGCGGATGAACGTGCCGGAAGATGAGACAGAATTTACCGGTACCGGCGTCGTGCATGAAAAGAGCGGAAGCAGCATGACGATGGAAGAAATCGCAACAGCGGCCATGTGCAATAACGGCATCGCGCTGGAAGCGACGGAAAGCAACTGCTCTCCGGTATCGCCGCCGCCTTATATGGCTGGTGCGGTCGAGATCGAGCTGGATAAAGAGACCGGCGAGGTCAGGATTCTCGATTATGCCGCCGTTGTCGACTGCGGAACCGTCATCAACCCGAACCTTGCGCGCGTACAGGTCGAGGGCGGTCTGGTGCAGGGCATCGGCATGACGCTGTTTGAAAATATCCAGTACACGGACAAGGGTCAGATGATCAATAATTCGTTTATGCAGTATAAAGTGCCGACCCGCCTCGATATGGGCAGGCTGCGCGTCGAGTTTCGGAGCAGCTACGAGCCGACCGGTCCGTTCGGTGCAAAATCGATCGGTGAGATCGTCATCAACACACCGGCTCCGGCGCTGGCACATGCAATCTACAATGCGACGGGTCTGTGGTTCCGCGAACTGCCGATCACGAGCGAGCAGATTGCAATGGGAATTGCGGAAAAAGAATGCGAGTAACGATACTTTATCTGGCAGCCGGGAACAGCAGACGGTTCGGGGAAAATAAGCTGCTCTATCCGCTGGATGGAAAGGCGGTGTACCGCCATCTGCTGGACCGGCTGGCCCAAATTGCCGGAAGGCATGAGAACTGGGAACTGCTGGTTGTGACGCAGTATGAAAGAATTCTGGAGGAGCTTGCGCCGCTGGTAAAAGCCGGGCGTCTGCAGACGATGTTTTCGCCGGACAGCGAAAAAGGAATTTCCTATACAATCCGCGCGGGAATCGAGGCGGCGGAGAAGCAAAATGCCGATGCCTGTGCGTGTTTTGTGGCGGATCAGCCATACCTGAAGGAAGAGACGGCGGAGCGCTTTCTGGAATCCATGGAGATGCAGAAGGCTCCACTTGGCTGCGTTTTCTGCGGCGGCGAGAGCGGTAATCCGGCGTGGTTCTCAAAACCTTATTTTTCAGAACTAAAAGAACTTTCCGGCGACCGCGGCGGGAAAAAGGTGCTGAAACGGCACTGGGAATCGGTAATTCCGTTCCTGGTCGAAGCCGCGTGGGAATTAAAGGATCTGGACCGGAAAGAGGATCTCTGCTGCAGAGACGCCGGCGGCTGCCATGAATAAAATTTGAGACAGTGCGAAATTTGATGGATTTGGACTTGCATTTCCAGTGAGAAGTAAGTACAATGGGTATAATAAAAATTCGGGAGGCTTCAAAAAAATGCAGTTATTGGAAGACAGAATCCGCAAAGACGGAAAAGTACGCGAGGGAAATGTCCTGAAGGTGGACAGCTTTTTAAATCATCAGATGGACGTCAATCTGTTCCGGGAAATCGGAAAAGAGTTTCAGCGTCGTTTTGCGGGAGAGGAGATCACGAAAATCCTGACCATCGAGGCATCTGGAATCGGAATTGCCTGTGTTGTGGCTGAAATTTTTAATGTTCCGGTTGTGTTTGCAAAGAAAACACAGACCAAAAATATCGCCGGCGATGTTTATACCACAAAAGTAGAATCTTTCACCCATGGAAGAGTTTATGATATCATTGTTTCCAAAGAATTTCTGGGAAAAGGAGACAAAGTTCTCCTGATCGATGATTTCCTGGCAAACGGAAAAGCGCTGGAAGGACTGGCAACCTTGGTACAGGATTCCGGTGCAGAGCTCGTAGGAGCAGGCGTTGTCATCGAAAAAGGTTTCCAGATAGGCGGACAGCTGCTGCGTGACCGCGGCATTCATCTGGAATCTCTTGCCATCGTCGATGGTATGGATGATAAAACCGGGGAAATTACCTTCCGGAAACAGTAAGGAGGCGTCAAAATGGCAAATCTGATTGCAAGAATTGCCGTTCTTCTGGTTCTGGCGGCCGCGGGAATGGTGCTGGCCGACAGAAAAGAAAAAATTGATCTCAGTGTGTCACTGCTGCTGTTTCTGGCGGCAGTCAATGTGACCTCTTTTTTCAGCCTGAAAGATAACAGGATTGTAGTTGTTATGATTCTGACGGTATATTTTCTGTTGTACGCAGGCGCAAAAGAGCTGCTGCGGAGACGGGCAGAGAAAAAAAGAAAATGAATGCAAACCGAACATCCGGCTGCGAGCACCCATGCAAAAGTGCCGGTCGGATGTTTTTTGAATTTTCCTGTAAATTCAAAAAACATCCGGGCAGGATCGCACTGCGGCGGAGGGGGAAGTATGTCGCTGGAGCGACCCGCCGCCGGCGGAGAATCCTGAAAATTACCAAAATAAGGAGAACCGATATGAGACTGCTGCTGGCAGAAGATGAAAAAGAGATGGCGCACGCGCTGGAAGCAGTGTTTACACATAACCATTATTCTGTAGATGTTGTTTATAATGGAATTGATGCTGCGGACTGGGCAGAGAGCGGAAACTATGACGGCATGATCCTGGATATTATGATGCCGGGAAAAAGCGGGCTGGAGGTCTTAAGCGAGTGGACGGAGAGCATTCATCACCAGATTGAGCGTCTGAACAGTCTTGTAATACAGCTTCTGACGCTTGCAAAAATGGAGGAAGGTGGCGGAAAACTGGAGCTGAAAACATGGAATGCGTCAGAAACCATCATGGATGCCGTAACGTCCTTTGAAGCCCCTGCGGTTACGAAACAGATCGCGCTGCACGCTGCAGAGCGATATTGCAGAAGAACTCCATATGGAAGGGGATGCCGCAAGAATCCACCAGCTCGTTTCTCTTCTTGTGGATAACGCCGTTAAATACACTCCGGAGGGTGGAAAAATCCACATTTTCTGGCGAAAAAACGGCAAAAAAGCAGTCTTTCCGGCAAAAGGATGAAAGAAACAAAATTCCGGAAAAATGGAAAAATGACGGCAGGGTAGGAAAGGCAGACACACAAAAAAGCAGAAATCAAAAGCTTTCAAGAGAGAAAAAACAACAGAAAACAAAAGGAGGAATATATGATGTTTGATTGTGGTTTACAAAACATTTTCCAGCTGAAAAGCGGACAGTCCCGTTCTATTAACTGGGAAAACCGGAATGGAGAAAAAGGAAAAGGCGGCATGGCATCCAGCGATCTTGGTCCGTCCAGAAAAGGTTCCCCGTGTATCCCGAAAATAGAAGCAGGAGAGACCGTAACACTTGGTGAGATCCAGGGAGAAGGCATCATTCAGCACATCTGGATCACCGTCACAGACCGTACCAGTGAACGTAACCGTTATGTTCTGCGGGATCTTGTTCTGCGCATGTACTGGGACGATGAAGAATTCCCATCCGTTGAATGCCCGCTTGGCGATTTCTTCTGCTGCGGTTTCGGTGTTTCCTATCAGGTAAATTCCGTCCCGATTGCCGTCAATCCGACCCGTGGTTTCAACAGCTATTTCCCGATGCCGTTCCGTAAAAACGCCCGTATTACCATTGAAAATCAGTGTGATGAGCCGATTCCGGCCTTCTTTTATCAGATCGACTATTGCCTGACAACGGTTCCGGAAGATGCTGCCTATTTCCATGCCCAGTGGCGTCGTCAGCGCATCACGGAAAAGGCAAAAGACTACGTTGTCCTCGACAACATCAAAGGGAAAGGCCAGTACGTTGGAACTTATCTTGCACTTACCAGCCTCGAACGCTACTGGTACGGAGAAGGTGAGATGAAATTCTACATCGATGGAGACAAGGATTATCCAACCATCTGCGGAACCGGAACAGAAGATTACTTCGGTGGTGCCTGGAGCTTTGCAACACAGCAAAATGGCCAAACCGTTGAAAATCAGTACTGTACTCCGTATCTTGGCTATCCTTACTACTCTAGCCACGATACCTTCCTTCATAATGATTACCACAATGATGATCAGATGCCACAGCGCAGCTTCTACCGCTGGCACCTTCTTGATCCTATCCTTTTTGAGAAGGACCTTAAGGTAACTCTGCAGCAGATTGGTGTCAGTCACGGAGGTCTTTTTGAACGTCAGGATGATGTCGCTACGACGGCTTACTGGTATCAGACGCATCCTCATGTACCATTCGCGCCACTCATGTCCAGAAAAGAGCGCTGGCCAAGATGATTTTTGTCGCTTTTCCTATTTTATATGTTTCATGACTTTGCATATCGGCTACAAGAGTCCGTTCCGAACAAATCCGCTTCCAACGAATTTGTCCGGAAACGGCTCTTTCTTTTTTTATATGGTATTCAAAAAGCGATCCGGATTACAGAGGTCCGTCTTTTCACAAACCTTTCACATTTTCCGTCCATTCTTTAAGGTTCCTTTAAAGTTTCCTCATTATACTTAAAAATGTAAAAAACATTTCCGGAAGTAAATCAAACGAAAGGATCAATCGATTATGATGCAAAGCCAACAGATTCCCATGACCTTCCAACGGTATGAAACAAAATACATGCTTTCCCCGATCATGGCTCGCAAGCTTCGCAAGAGCCTTCCGGGTCATCTGCAGATGGATGAATACGGCCTTGATACCATCTGCAGCCTCTATTACGATACCCCGGATCACCAGCTCATCCGCCGTTCGCTGGAAAAACCCGTCTACAAAGAAAAACTGCGACTCCGCAGTTATGGTCCGGCCAAAGAGACCAGCCCCATATACGTAGAACTAAAGAAAAAATATGAAGGAATCGTCTACAAACGCCGCGAGCGCATGATATTATCAGAAGCGGTTCCCTATCTTGCAGGAAAATCAGAACCGGGCTTCGACAGCCAGATTCTCCACGAAATCACCTGGTTTCGCAACTACTACCGGGGGCTTGCTCCCGCTATGTACATCGCCTACGACCGCATCGCCTGCTTCGGCACGGAAGACAGGAACTTTCGTGTTACCTTCGACACCAATATCCGATGGCGTACCGACAATCTGTGTCTTGACGGTCCAACGGAAGGAACCAGGCTTTTAGAACCAGGCTGGTATCTCATGGAGGTGAAAACACCAGGTGCTGTGCCCCTATGGTTCAGCAAAATTCTGGATGATCTTGCAGTCTATCCGGCATCATTTTCTAAATACGGCTTTGCCTATCAGATCGAAAATCAGAAAGCATCAGAAGAAAAAGCTTTCATACCATTCACAGATATCCGGCAAACCGTATCAAAAACAGCATTCCGTTAGCTGAATCAGGTAAGTCCTCTGCGGCCATTGCGAAAAGCAAGAAGCAGTGGGTGGACTCACAGCTTGCGAAAAGCCTTTTTCAAACATAATCTGCTTCACAAAAAAGAAAATGTAACTATTCAGAGCCATGCAAAATAGAAGAAAAATCGCGAATCATGCTTGCATGAATAAGCGGTTTTTCTGGAACTTCATATGGCGAGAAGCAACATCGCGATGTAGCGTAAGCGGAATCGAGATGGGGATCTGAATAGACAAGAAAATAAAAAAATTCTGGGAGGAATTTGCTATGCTTAACACAATATTCAGTTCTGTTTTTACAGAAACAACCGCCGCCTTCACCTTTGGTCAGTTCCTTGCCTGCACAGCAGTGTCTCTGATTCTGGGACTGTTGATCGCTGCTGTTTACAGGTACAAAAGCGAATGCACCAAAAGCTTTGCTGTCACGCTTGTTCTGATGCCTGTGATCGTACAGATGGTGATCATGCTCGTCAATGGAAATCTTGGAACCGGAGTCGCCGTTGCCGGAGCCTTCTCTCTCGTCAGATTCCGTTCTGCACCGGGAAGTGCCAAAGAAATCAGCAGCATCTTTCTTGCTATGGCAGTGGGCCTTGCAACCGGTATGGGCTTTCTTGGAACCGCAGCAGCATTTGCAATTATTGTAGAGGCTGTATGGTTTATTCTCGTGCAGACCAACTTTGGAGAAAAAAAAGAGAAAGAAAAAGAACTCCGCATTACCATTCCGGAGTCCCTTGATTATACCAGTGTTTTTGACGATATCTTTGCCAGGTATCTGAACCGTTGCGAGCTTGTACAGGTAAAAACCACGAATATGGGAAGTCTTTTCAAGCTGGAGTATCGCATCGTATTCCGCGAGGAAGGCGAAGAGAAAAACATGATTGACCAGCTCCGCTGCAGAAACGGAAACCTTGAAATCCTGTGCAGTCGTGCGCAGACCGGAAGGGAGGAATTATAATGAATCGAAACAGAAATAAAAACAGAAAAAAAGAGACCGGCGCGGTCGTCAGTCTGTTTCTTGTATCATCGCTGGCCTTCGGCGGATGCGGCACAGCAGTGACATCTTCCAGCTCTGTCAATACCGAATCCACCAGTACAGAGTCAACCGGCGAAACATCTGCCGACAACGCGGCGGCCACATCAGAGAGCACAGCTTCGGAAAATGCAATGGAAAGTGCTTCCGATATTAATTTTGACCTGGAACTGACCGAATCCACTATCGACACCGAATTCACAGACCGTGAGAAGAGCGGAAGCTATAAAGCATCAGAAGCCGTAAAAATTACACTTAATAAGACGACAGCTACCGTCTCCGGCAGCGGAGTCAAAGCAGACGGCAGCACAATTACCATTACGGAAGAAGGCGTTTACATCGTAAGCGGAACACTTGAGGATGGCCAGATTATCGTAGACGCATCCGATTCCGACAAGGTTCAGATCGTACTTGATGGAGTCCATATCAACTGTGAGACGAATGCTGCCATCTACGTTCGCGAAGCGGACAAAGTTTTCATCACGCTTGCTGAAAACAGCAGCAACACGCTTGGCGGTGGAAATGAGTACACTCAGATTGATGACAACACGGTAGACGGCGTTATCTTCTCCAAATCAGATCTTGTCTGCAACGGGACAGGAAGTCTGACCATCGAGGCAGACTACAAGCACGGGATTGTATCCAAAGATGACCTTGTGATTACCGGCGGAACCTACAAAATCGCCGCTGCGGACAACGGGATCACAGCCAAAGATCAGCTTAAAATTCTGGATGGAAGCTTTGACATTGATGCTGCAAACAGTGCAGTCAAAGCGAAAAATGCGGATAACGCAGAGCTTGGAAATATCTATATTGCCGGTGGAATTTTTACGATCGAGGCAGAACAGGACGGCTTCCATGCAACCGGCAGCATTGTTGTCGATGACGGAACCATCACCGTAAACTCCGGTGATGACGGTTTCCATGCGGAGCTCGACACCGTCATTCATGGCGGAACGATCCTTGTTGAAAAAAGCAACGAAGGCCTGGAAGGAAAACGCGTCGTGGTCAACGGCGGTGACATTACCATAAACGCCAGCGACGATGGCATCAATGCCACAAATTCCGGCGACGATGGCGCCAACGCCATAAATCCTGGCGCCAATGATGCCGGTTCCGGTGACGATGACAGCAATGCCGCAAGCTCAAACGACGATAGCAGTGCTGCCGTAAACTCCGGTGATGATGGCAGCATATCCGGTGCGGCAGACGGAAAGGAACCTCCGCAAATGCCGCCTGATACAGAAAACGGCAGCGATATGCAGCCATCGCAGGACTTCGATCCGGAGAACGCTCCGTCTGGCGGAAATGCGCCGCAGGACTTCGATCCGGGGAACGCTCCGTCTGACGGCGATGCTCCACAGATGATGCAGAGAGGCCCCGGCGGCGGAGGCAACTCTGAGCTTTATATTAAAATTACCGGCGGAACCCTGACCGTATCCGCCGATGGTGATGGTCTTGATTCCAACGGCGGTCTTCTCGTGACCGGCGGAACTACGATCGTGTACGGGCCGACCAGCGATGGTGACAGTGCCCTCGATTACGACGGAAGTGCAATTGTGACCGGCGGAACCTTAGCTGCTATCGGCAGTGCCGGCATGACGGAAAGCTTCGACGAAGCTTCCACCCAGCCCGTTATCACCTATTACTGTACGGAAACCCAGTCCGCTGACACTACCATCACACTGACAGACAGCGATGGAAGTGCCCTCTTCACGGTCACACCCGAAAAAGCCTACGCCAGCATCGTTTTGACCTGCCCAGAAATGAAACTGGACGCAACGTATACTCTGGCTGCCGGTACCGACAACGAAGAGATCACCCTCACGGACATCATCACCACCGCCGGAACCCGGTCTGTTAAAACAATGAGCGATCCCGAAGGTGGAAAAATGCCAAATAACAGCGACAACAAAGGAACTCCGCCTTCAAAACCAAGCGACACGGCTGAGTGAACCGTTATAGTTCATTCAGCACCGGAACATTTGCTGTTCCGGTGCGTAAGAAAGTGATTCTATTCATGATTATACCGTGGCTGTCTTCCTACTTCCAATTTGCCGTATTCTGTGCTAAAATAACCTCACAAGAAAAGAGGTAGAAAAATCATGTATGATAAACTGACCGAAAACGACATTAAAAAAATGCAGGAAGAAATCGACTACCGAAAACTGGTTGTCCGTCCAAAAGAACTCGAGGCTGTAAAAGAAGCCCGTGCCCAGGGCGATCTCAGCGAAAATTTTGAATACAAAGCTGCCAAACAGGACAAAAACCGCAACGAAAGCCGCATCCGCTATCTGGAAAAAATGATCAAAACCGCCCACGTTATTTCAGATACCTCAAAGGACGACGAAGTCGGCATCAACAATACCGTCCAGGTTTACATCGAAGAAGATGATGAGACAGAAACCTACAAACTTGTCACCACCGTTCGTGGTAATTCTCTCAAAGGATACGTCAGTATCGACTCGCCATTAGGAAAAGCCATTCTGGGTCATAAAGTCGGCGACCGCGTCACTGTAAAAGTAAGCGATGCCTATAGTTATGATCTCATCATCAAATCCATCGAAAACACTGCGGATACCGATGATGAACTCCGCAGCTATTAAAGGACAGAAAGAAAGGAAAATACCAGTCATGGAAAAAATTGCAAGCTTTACAATCGACCATATCAAACTTAAACCAGGAGTCTACGTTTCAAGAAAAGATCACATAGGTGACAGTGTCATCACAACCTTCGACCTGCGCATGACATCTCCAAACGATGAGCCTGTTATGAATACCGCTGAGGTCCACACCATCGAGCATCTTGGCGCAACGTTCCTTCGCAATCACGAAGAATGGAAAGATAAAACCGTATATTTCGGTCCAATGGGCTGCCGTACAGGATTTTACCTGCTGCTGGCCGGTGATTACAGCTCGAAAGATATCGTTTCACTCGTAATAGAAATGTATGAATTTATCCGCGATTTCAAGGGCGAAGTCCCGGGTGCATCCCCGAAAGACTGCGGAAACTATCTGGATATGAATCTGTCCATGGCAAACTACCTTGGCAAAAAATACCTGGATGAGGTTTTGTACGGAATTGATGAATCCCGTCTCGTCTATCCGGAATAAATTCTAAAAATGGTAACTATTCAGCGCCATGCAATTTCGCATGGCTCTGAATAGTTACAAAAAATGAAAGAAAACAGGGGGAAACAGAGTATGAGAACCATGGAAAACGAAAACCTGCGCGTGCAGATCAGCGATCACGGCGCAGAACTTAGCAGCATCTACGATAAAGCGGCTGACCGTGAGGCAGTCTGGATCGGCGATCCGGCCTTCTGGAACCGCCACGCACCGGTCCTGTTCCCGTTCGTCGGAAAAGTAAACGGCGGCTTCTACACCCATAAAGGAGTCAAATATCCGATGGGCCAGCACGGTTTCGCCCGCGACAACGAATTCGAGTGCATCGAAAACACCGAAAACAAAACAGTACACCGCCTGGTATCGACCGAAGAAACCAAAAAAGTCTACCCGTTCGATTTTGCCTTCACCGTAACCCAGGAACTCTCCGGCAGAACCCTGACCATAACCTGGAAAGTAGAAAACACCGGTGATGATGACATGTACTTCTCCGTCGGCGGACATCCTGCATTCATGATTCCGGAACAGTATGACATCGTCTTCAACAAAGGCCTGGAAAACCACACCGAGACCGAACTCGAATACGTCCTGATCGACCCGGAAACAGCAGGCGTCGATGTCGCACATCCGAGAAAACTGAAACTTCAGGACGGCAGAATCCCGTACACCAGAACCCTTTTCGACGAGGACGCCCTGATCTTCGACAACACCCAGGTCGAGCGCGTCGGCGTAGAAGTTGATGGAAAACCGTATGTCACTCTCACCTGCAAAGGCTTCCCGAGCGTCGGCGTATGGTCCAAGCCAAAAGCAGATGCCCCGTTCGTGTGCCTCGAGCCATGGATCGGCCGCTGCGACAACGTCGGCTTTGACGGCGAATTAAAAGACAAATACGGCGAACAGCACCTGAAAGCCGGGGAAACCTTCCAGGCAGGCTACACCATCACCATCGGAGAATAAGGACCCGAAAAAAAGAAAAACCTCCGAAGTACAGCGAAAAGAACACGATTCCTGTACTTCAGGGGTTGAAATTTTACGGTTTCTTTACTATAATTAGCATCAAACCCAAAAAACGCATGTAGTTCATCATGCACAGAAGAAAAAACAGGAGGGAACGTTCTTGAAAAGAGAAACGGTTATCGTACTTGATTTTGGCGGTCAGTACAATCAGTTAATTGCAAGACGTGTACGTGAGTGCAACGTTTACTGTGAGATTTATTCTTACAAAACAGACATCGAAAAGATCAAAGAAATTCAGCCGAAAGGTATTATCTTCACCGGCGGCCCGAACAGCGCATATCTGCCGGATTCCCCGACTTATACAAAAGAAATTTTTGAACTTGGAATCCCGATCCTCGGCATCTGCTACGGATCACAGCTGATGATGCATCTGCTCGGCGGAAAAGTAGAAGTAGCACCGGTCAGAGAATATGGAAAAATTGAGGTAACCGTAGATACCAGTTCCGCACTGTTTGAGAACGTATCCGAAAAAACCATCTGCTGGATGAGCCACAACGACTACATCTCCAAAGCAGCTCCGGGATTCGAAATCATCGCCCATACGGATGACTGTCCGGTAGCAGCCGTTGCAAACGTAGAGAAAAACCTCTATGCAACCCAGTTCCATCCAGAAGTTCTGCACACCAAAGAAGGAAAGAAAATGCTTTCCAACTTTGTATACAATGTCTGCCACTGCGCCGGCGACTGGCACATGGACTCCTTCGTAGAAGAATCCATCAAAGCTATCCGCGAAAAAGTAGGCGACGGAAAAGTCCTCTGCGCACTGTCCGGCGGAGTCGATTCCTCCGTAGCAGCTGTTATGCTTTCCAAAGCAGTCGGAAACCAGCTGACCTGCGTATTCGTAGATCACGGCCTGTTGCGTAAAAACGAGGGCGATGAAGTAGAAGCAGTCTTCGGACCGGACGGCCCATACGACCTGAATTTCATCCGCGTCAACGCACAGGAGCGTTTCTATGCAAAATTAAAAGGCGTAGAAGAGCCGGAGAGAAAACGTAAAATCATCGGCGAAGAGTTCATCCGCGTATTCGAAGAAGAAGCAAAGAAAATTGGTGCTGTAGACTTCCTGGTACAGGGAACCATCTACCCAGACGTTGTAGAGAGCGGCGTCGGCGGAGAATCCACCGTCATCAAATCCCATCATAACGTCGGAGGACTGCCGGACTACGTAGATTTCAAAGAAATCATCGAGCCGCTGCGCAACCTCTTCAAAGACGAAGTAAGAAAAGCCGGCCTTGAGCTCGGCATCCCGGAATACCTCGTATTCCGTCAGCCATTCCCGGGCCCGGGACTTGGCATCCGTATCATCGGCGAAGTAACCGCCGAGAAAGTCAAAATGGTACAGGACGCCGACGCGATCTGGCGCGAAGAAATCGACAAAGCCGGAATCGCCCACGAAATCGGCCAGTACTTCGCAGCACTGACCAACATGCGTTCCGTTGGAGTCATGGGAGATGAAAGAACGTATGATTATGCCATTGCCCTCCGTGCCGTAACCACTACCGATTTCATGACAGCCGAAAGCGCAGAAATTCCGTGGGATGTCATCGGAAAAACAACGAGCAGAATTGTAAACGAAGTAAAACACATCAATCGCGTTATGTATGATTGCACAGGAAAACCACCGGCAACCATCGAGTTTGAATAGTTGACGCTGGGCTACAAAGCCCGTAACCACGGGGCTTTGCGGCTTTGGGTGTTTGAAATTGCATTATCATTGCATTTTTATATTTCTTTGTGATACATTGCAGTATGCTGATTACTGGTATAATTAGCAATACTTTGAGAAGCTGACTGGTAGCTGAGAACCCCGGTCAGCTTCTTTGCAATCTCAATATTGGTGTTTGGATACAGATGACCATAAGTTCCTAGTGTCGTCTGTATTTTTTCATGTCCAAGACGCTCTTTAATCAGCAGTGGATTTTCGCCCATGCTGATAAGCAGGGAAGCATGCGAATGTCTCAGGGCATGAATTTTGATTCTGTGGACACCAGCTAAATTTGCCAATTTCTCTAATGCTCTTGGAAGCGTTGTTTTGCTGGTGGGTGTACTGTTATAACTCAGTACGAATCCACAATTTGGTAAAACCTTTGCCTGGACCGCCTTCCATTCTTGTAATTCCTTGATGGTATCAGCATCAATATAAATGGTACGGTTGCTTGCCTGCGTCTTAGGTTCAACGAATTTGTAGTCATTCATTGTTTTATAGTACAGTGTTTTACTAATAATCAGCATACCTGTTTCAAAATCAATATCATCCCACTGTAAGGCGGCAGCCTCTCCAATACGCATTCCAGTCATAAATAAAAGCCAGAACGAGATGAAGAGATAGTGCTCGTAGTAGTCACCTTTGTACAGCAGGGATATTACCTTCTGAAACTCCTCCAAAGTCCAGAAGTCGATCTTTACTTTTTTAGATTTGATATTGCCGATCATGCGGGCAGGATTCTTCTTTGCAAGTCCGAGGATAATCGCCCGGTCAAAAGCTAAACATAACATTCCCTGAACAATGCGTACATAGTTTGGACTGAATTGTTTTGCCAACTTGAGCTGCCAGGTCTGTACATTTATCGCTTCTATTTCGGACACTTTCTTCTTGTAGAAATAGGCAAAGTGTTTTTGAATGGTCGAGTAACGATTCTTGTAGGTACTTTCTTTCACCTGAGTTTTGTACCACGGAAGATAGATTTCTTCAATAAACTTTTTGAAGGTAATGTCTTCCTTCTTATCAGCTAATTCTTCCGTTGATGCAAGAATCAATTTGGAATACTCGGCACGGGCTTCTTTTTTTGTTGAGAATCCGCTGCGGTATTTTTGAATCTGTTTTCCGGTTACAGGATGATATCCGAGGTTGGCTCGAAAATAATAAGTGCCGTTTTCTGCTTTTTTAATTGGATCTTTTGCCATGATTTCACTCCTTACTAAAATGCAAAAAGCACGATCATTCTTGCTTATCGGGCAAAGTAATCCCTAATAATTCTTCAACGGCTTCTTTTGGAACCCTGTCTAATTTTCTGGATTGATAATAGGTATGCCCCTTTTCTACCATAAGTTCCTTTGCTTTTTTGATAATATCAGCAGCAAAGGAAGGACCGTAGCCTAATTCAATCAAATCCCTTTTTGTTACAGTTATCATGAATCTCCTTTCCACAGACAGGGAATCAACTTGATACCTGTCTATTATTATATCAAATTTTGAGTAAAAGTTCTCTAATAAAAGCGCTATAAGCTAAAATCCCAAAAGTCTATGTTATTCTTTCAGAAGCCAGTTCCTATGCCCGTTCCGGCCACGTAAAACGGTGTTACTTTGTAACTATTAAGCTGCAGGCGTGCGAAGATGCAAACTATCTGCAGTCACCTATATCAATCTCCCGAAAGATTTCTTTTGTTTTCAAGGTACGGCGAATGGATATATTACCCATTCAATTAAGGAATAGGGGGCTTTTCTTTAAGATTGAAAAATTTTAAGAAAAAATGATAAAAATAAAAGCTGCCTTGATTTGGCAGCCACGGAAATCTATTTGCGTTTTAGAGCCAGACGATTCAGCATGGAAATGAGCGCAAGCATATCCTCGTCATCGAGTTGTTTCATCAGATCAGTTGCTTTGTCAATCAGAGGAAGATTGTGCAGCTCTGAATCGAAGAACTGTTGAGGAGTGACTTCCAGATAGTCACAGATATCCAGAAAGCTCTGCATGGTAGGCAGAGAACGTCCGGAAGTGAGGGACTGGATGTAGCTTTTATTTTTGCCAAGATCCAGACTCATCTGATATTCAGATACATTTTTCTTTAAACGCAGTTCGCTGATGCGTTCTCCAATAAAGTTTTTATCCATACATTTACACCTCTCTTCCACATTTTAAACTATTTACTTACAGCAAATTACGGAATAAAATAGAGATATATTTGAAATATAGTGATTATTCCGTAATATAACCGTAATTTACTAAAATGATACAAAAAAAGAAATTATGGATGATAGAAAATGGATTTTGGGGTATGATGATAGCAAAGGAAGTGGATGTCTGTGCGGATTATAGGAAATGAGCAGGAAATTGAATGGGCGAAGGAAGCACTGCGGAATCAATGTAACGATTGTCCCTACTTGGACTGCTGTAATGAAAAGGCGAAAGAGGAGTCAAAGCAGTGTGGAACGGTTCGGTTTGGCTGCCGGGAGTATCTGAAAGAGAAGATTGAATTCGTAGTAGAAAAATAGATGTAGTATTTTGAACAAATATAAACACCATATATAGTATAAGCCTGAATTGACATGAGGAATATCTTGTGCTAGTATACTGATATAGTTTATTTTATGCACACCCTTTTTGGGGAGTTTCGGGATTCATAAGAATCTCCAAACTTACAGGAAACAGCAGGAGCTGATTCCTGGCATAAGTAGTTTATGTTTGTAGTGAGTGTCACGGTATGCCTTTTTTGGCTGCGTGGCACTTTTGTTTTTTCAGGAAGAAACCAGACTTTTAAGAATGAACAGAGAAAAGACTCTCTTTTCATTCTTTTTTTGTGCTTACATTTAGGTTTCGGCATAGTTGCATGCCACAACCAGCTTCGGCTGTTGATGGATAAATATTATTTTAAGAAAGGTGGAATAAGAACATGAATGAAGCAAGAGTGTATGCAGATGGATTTGAGAGATCCTTTGCAGAAGTAAAAGATCTGCTGGAGTTTCTGGCAGAGAGAGGAAGAAATGCCAAATGGATCAGAAAGCCAACGAATACGTTACGGCTGGCACCACTGGAAAAGGAGGCTCAAAATCTGGATGCGGCAGATGCATCCATGGAAGAAATTTTGGAGGATACAGAGAAGAATACGCAGCTTGTACTGAAAATGAGAGGAGAATCCTATCCGGTACGTGACTGTGCCATCCGCACCATTTTAAGCCGCGCAGGTGTCAATGGAGACGGGCTTCGCAAGCTGGATAAGGCAACATATGCGAAGGTAGTCAATTACTGCCTGCGGGTTGCAAAAGGGGATGCCCTGATTAAGATTGCGGACGGAAAGGTTTCCGCAGTACATGGCGGGGATAAACATGATTATTGCATCCTTGATATGAAAGCCATGTTTGAGACAACCTGCGAATATCTGAATCTGAATTTCAAAGGCAGTGTTTACATGGAGGGCTCTGGTATCTATGACCATTCCATTGTATCTGCCATGTGGAAGCTCGGAGGAAGTCAGGAACTTCTGGATACTTACCGAAAAGCACTGGATGCACACGGAATGGATGAGAAGATCCTGTCACCGGCACTTCGTTTTACCACATCTGACGTGGCAGCGAGCGGTGCAAATCTGTATCCGATGCTTTTGACAGACGGACCAAACGGCGTTATCAGTCTGGGAAGTCCAATCAAGCTGGCTCACGATAAAGGGGCAACGATTCTGGACTTCCGGAAAAATCTGGAGCAGGTATGCGCCCGCTATGTGGATGCGATGAAGAATCTTACTCAGCTTATGGACATTGAGATCCGTAATCCGGTGAACTGCCTGAAGCTGCTGATGAAGGAACTTGGCATTAAACAGAAGATCCGGAATGAGGTGGTGGAGTTATTTGTATCCCAGAACGGGGAAGGTGCCTGTACGGCACATGATCTTTATTATGCCATGAATGAAGCCTCCTTTTTTGCAGCCTGTGAAGGAATGTCCGGACAGGGCATCCTGAAGCTGGAGGAGGATATTACGAAGGCGCTTATAAAAGACTGGAAAAAATATGACGTTTATGGAGCAGTCAAATGTTAGGAGGAATTGGAATGAATAACAAAGCAGAGTATACACCGGAAAAGGTTGTGGATATCAGTAACCTGTCAAGAGAAGACTGGTTGGAATACCGCAAAAAAGGAATCGGCGGCAGTGATGTAGCGGCAATCATGGGGATCTCTCCATTTGCCACTATCCGGGATCTGTTTTACAACAAAACAGGTGTGCAGCCGGTCATTCAGGAGGAAGAGGAAAGCAACTGGGTTGCCAAGGAAGTCGGACACCGGCTGGAAGATCTGGTGGCAGAAATCTTTTCCAAAAAGACCGGACTGGAAGTATTTCCGGTACGTGTCATGTTCCGGCATCCATTATATCCGTTCATGCTTGCAGATGTGGATTTTTTTGTTCGTATGCCGGATGGGACATTTGCGATTCTGGAATGTAAAACCTGCAATTATAATGCGAAAGATAAGTGGGCTGATGAGGGTATTCCAGCTCATTATGTGCTGCAGGTAAGGCATTATCTGTCTGTGATGAATATGCAGAAAGCCTTTATCGCATGCCTGTATGGAAATAACGAGAATGAGTTTGTGTATCGCACCATTGAGCGTGATCTGATTGAGGAAGAAGACATCATTGATCAGGAAACGTATTTCTGGCAGGAACATGTATTGAAAAATGTAGTACCGCCGCATAACGGGAATTCCGATCTGGTTCTGGCAAATATCCGTAATTATGGTGGTTTTGCAGACAAATCTATTCCGGAAATTGTGCTTTCCGGTCTGGAATCAAAAAATCTTGAGAAGTATCTTACCCTTTCGGAGGAAAAGTCACAGTTGGAAAAACGGAAAAAGGAAATCGAAGCAGAACAGCGGGCAATCAGTGTTCCTTTTGTGGAACAGCTGGGGCAGGGCTGCAAGGCAGTGCTGGAGGACGGTACGAACCGTTACCGTATTACCTATAATCCGACCAGACGTACTTCGGTTGGGAAAGACCAGATGGAGAAGCTGAAAAACCAGCATCCGGATATCTATGAGGAATATACAAAAACAACGGAGAGCCGTACTTTCCGAATTAAGAAGGAGGCGGCGTAATGAGAAAACTAAATGAACGGATGCGGGTAAAAAGCTGGAGGGATATAAACAATGAGGTGCAGATTTAAACATAAGATTTTCCGGAATGAGGAGAATGGGTATACGATTGCCATATTCACCACACAGGATACGTCTGTCCCCCTGTCAGCCAGAGACAAATATCTGGCATCCCGGAATATCATCGGCTTCTCAGCGATTGGATTCGGTCTTCCGCTTACAGACGAGATTGAGCTTGAGATGGAAGGCAGATGGGAGAGCGGGGAGCATGGAACCCAGTATCAGGTGGAAAATTTCATGGAGGTTGTACCACGGACAAAGGAGGGTATCTTAGGATACCTTTCTTCCGGTGCAGTCAAAGGCATCGGTCCCAAGATGGCAGATACTATTTTCCGGAAGTTTGGGCTTCAGACGTTGGAAATCATGGAAAACAGTCCGAAAGAACTTTTAAAGATCCGTGGGATTTCCGAGAAGAAGCTTTCTGCTATTGTGGAGTCCTATGGAAAAAACCAGGTGTTCCGGGAACTGATGACGTTTCTGGCGCCTTTTAAGGTGACACCCAAAAAAGTGAATATGATTCTGAAGAAATTCGGAAATGAATCGGTGGATATTATCCGGCACCGCCCTTACATGCTGAGTGCAGTCAAAGGCTTCGGGTTTCTGACTGTGGATGCGATCGGAAGACAGTGCTGCTGTGCACTCAATGATCCCATGCGGATATCCGGGTGCATCGGACATATCATGAATCAGGCAATGAAAGATGGACATCTGTTTAAGCAGCGTCAGGAGGTTATCAGGGAAGCACTGGAAATGCTGAACCGGGATCTGCAGGTCATGGCAGTATCGGAGCAGGATGTCAGTCAGGTGCTTTACCGGCTGGTGCTGCAAAAAAGCATTGTAGTGGAGGAAGAACGGATCTATTCTATCCGGCAGTATGAAGAAGAAACGCAGACTGCTTCCATGATAGCGAGACGGCTTTTGGAAAAGCCGGTTCCGTTGTCCATTGAACTGGAGCTGGAAAAGGCACAGAAGACACTGGGGATCACGCTGTCAGAAACACAGAAACAGGCAGTGCGGATGGTGTTTGCACATCCCATCAGTATTATTACCGGAGGTCCCGGAACCGGAAAGACAACGGTTCTCAAGGTGATTCTCTATATCCATCAGGCGTTATGCAGGTCAGAGGTACAGCTTATGGCTCCGACCGGACGTGCGGCAAGACGTATGGTGGAGAGTACCGGCTGTGAAAATGCATCCACGATGCATCTGGCCCTGGGGCTTTTGGGAGATGATACGGATTTTGAACCGGATTTTGAGTACCTGTCTGCCGGATTTTTAAATGTAGATGAGGTGTCCATGGTGGACATGCATCTTGCCTATGAATTTTTCCGGCGGGTAAGCAGACATGCCAGAGTCCTTTTAGTCGGGGATAAGAACCAGCTCCCATCGGTAGGAGCCGGGGATGTGTTCCGGCAGATGATTGCCTGCGGGCTGATTCCGGTCACGGTACTGGATCTGGTTTACCGACAGGGCGCTTTGAGCAGCATCCCTTATAATGCAAAACTGATGCAGGAGAATAAGACTAATCTGAGCTTTGGGGAGGATTTTCAGTTCATTGCCTGCAAAGGAGCAGATGAGGCGGCAGAGATTGTCCGGAGGATTTATCTGGACGAGATTGCAAAAAACGGCATGGATCAGGTACAGATCCTGACTCCGTATCGGAAACGCAGTGCTGCCGGAGTGGATGAATTGAACAAATCTCTGGAGGATTTTGTAAATCCGCCAATCGCAGGGAAGAAGGAACTGCATATCGGCAGTCAGGTGTTCCGGGTTGGCGATAAGATTTTACAGAATAAAAATACCGAGATGGCGAGTAACGGCGATCTGGGCAAGATACTGGACTGTATCACGGATGAGGATGGAAATGCCAGGGCAGTGATCGGATTCCCGGACGGGCGGCAGGTGCAATATGAAGCTGACCAGATGGAAATGCTCGAACATGCCAACGCAACAACCATCCATAAGGCACAGGGTTCCGAATGTCCGGTTGTCATCATCCCTTGGGTAAAAGCCTTTTATATGATGCTGAAGCGCAATATTCTCTATACCGGAGTGACCAGAGCGAAAAGCAAGGTTTATCTGGTAGGGGAATGGGCTGCAGTCTGTCAGGCAATCCATACGGATGACAGCGGGACAAGGAACACCATTCTGAGTGAGCGGATCGTACAGTATTACGATCAGTATCAGAGTGAACAGAAACCGGAAATGGAGCAGTTAAAACTTGTTGTTTAAAAATATTTTTCAATTTTTGAAATAAGCGGACTATTACTCTTATATAGGGGAACGTCTGCTTTTCTAAATGAAAGGAGCAGAGAATGAAAGAATTATTGTATAAGAAATCAGAGGCAGTTGCCGCTTTAAACCGTGTGGATGGCTTCCATCCGATGGAACTGGCAAGAAAGATTGGAGAAGAAGGGCAGGAGGAGCAGCTTTATCTGGATGTGAAATACCGGAAGCTCTGGTTTCGTCTGGTCAATCCTGCAGGAAAGATCATCAGCCGGATTATCACTTTCACAGAGAATATGGCAGTTGTGGAAGCACGTATCTATCTGGATAAATGTGATCAGGAAGACAATTATGTAGCCAATTCCTTTTCACAGAAATTCCGGAGCGATGATCCGAAGTTTGGAGACAAATTTCTGGAAATGGCGGAAACAGCAGCCGTAGGAAGGGCATTATCGGATGCCGGATATGGTGTGCAGTTTGCGGATGTGGGAGAGGAAAATGATCCTGCACAGGTAGATGCCGGAATTCCATATCAGAATCCACAGATGCCGGATTCAGGTGCCATGGAAAATGCAGCCATGCCGGATTCGGGTGTCATGCCAAATGCCCCTATGCCAACTTATGGAGAGATGCCAGGTCAGCCGGAATATGCAGGCCAGCAGATGATGAATCAGTTCTATCAGCAGGCACAGGCGGCGGGAAGCACCATTTACCATGGCAGTGGACAAATGCCTGGCTACGGTTCCGCTCCGGCTGCCTCTACGCCGCCAAAGACCGGACAGATGCTGCAGGGAGCATTACAGAATCTGGATACGTCCCTTCCGGTAGAAGAACTGATGAAACACATGAACTATGAAATGGCAGTCGGGACTGTGATTCCGGGAAAGGGAAAATACGGCGGAAAGACCATGGGACAGGTGGCAGTTGAAAGCCCGTCAACGATCCAGTGGTTTGCCGAGCAATATTCCGGACCGAACAATCTGGTTCCGGCGGCAGCAAAGGTAATTTTACAAAAAGCAATGCCGATGGCTGGTTAAGGAAGAACCCCGCAGAGAGCTTTTTTCTGCGGGGGAAAGGAGGAAGAGACCGGGATGTATTATGATATGTCTGGGTTTGATTATGGAATACTGGATGTGGTGCAGGTGCTGCATCTCAGAAAGCGGCGGGGAAACTATTATGACTGCCCGTTTTGTGGAGAGACGCATGGAAAACTGAATATCAATGTGGAAAAGAATGTATTCCGGTGCAACCGCTGTGATGCGTCCGGGGGGATGCTGAAGCTTTATGCGGATTTGCACAATGTTACACTCTCCGAAGCAAATCAGCAGATCCGGGAAGCATTAGGAAAAGGAGAATACCGGACGGATTATATCAAAGCAACGCCGGTACAGGAAGAAAAGGCAACGGCAGAGCTTGCACCCATAGAGGAAATCCACCGGACGTATCAGAGAATGCTGTCCATGCTCACGCTTAACAGGAAGCATCAGGAGGATCTGCAAAGACGAGGATTAAAACCGGAACAGATCGAAGCACAGCGTTACCGGAGTGTCCCGCTGTTTGGAATGAAGAAGCTGGTCAAAAGGCTGGCAGAAGAAGGATATATGGTGAAAGGCGTGCCGGGATTCTACCGGGATACAGACGGAAACTGGACGATTAACTTCAAAGCAGAAAACTCAGGAATCCTGATTCCCATAGTTTCTTTGGACGGGTTCATCCAGGGTTTTCAGATCCGGGTAGATCATGTGACTGACACGAAAAAATATATCTGGCTGTCCAGTGTCAATTATGACCAGGGAGTTTCCTCCGGAAGTCCGGTACATGTGATCGGTGATCTTGCCGCAGAACGTGTCTATCTGACCGAAGGAGCCTTAAAAGGGACCATAGCCCATTATCTGTCCGGCGCTACCTTTGTGTGCGTTGCCGGAGTGAACCAGTACCGGAATCTGAAACCGGTGCTGGAGCGGATGAAAGGATATGGGATGAAACAGCTTTTGGAGGCGTATGACATGGATAAGAAGATGAAAGTAGCCTGCAATAAGCATGACAGTAAGTGTGCGGTCTGTTTTGAGCGTTCCCCTGTTATCTGCCAGCATAAGGCGGAGAAACGGAGGATTATCCAGAACGGCTGCAATAAGGTCTATGAAATCTGCCGGGAGCTTTCCCTGCCGATGAACCGGATGGTCTGGGATATGGACGAGAGCGGGGAGTGGAACGGGAAACACAAGGGGATTGATGACTATTTAGCCGCCATCAAACAGAAGGAAGGAACCGGGGCACAGACTTCGGCTCTTCCGAAAGGAGAACAATCATGAGAAAAAAAGGAAATACGGTTCTTGCAGGACTCATTATCTGCCTGTTGCTTGTTTTTCTCGCAGCGGCAGGAAAACTCTTTGGTGCTTATCTGAAGTATCAGAAAGGGGACGTAAGTTACGAGAAACTGCAGGAATATGTTCAGGAACCAGAGGAAGAAGAATCACCGGAGTCTGAGAAAGAAAAGGAGGAACCTAAGAATAGGTATCTAGAAATTGATTTTGCAGGTTTAAAAGCGGTTAATCCGGATGTCATAGCGTGGATTCAGATTCCGGCACTGGATATTAGTTATCCGGTGGTACAGGGGAAAGATAATGCATATTATCTTCATCACCTTTTTTCGGGAGAATCCAATATCAACGGGAGCATCTTTGTGGACTGCCATAATCAGCCGGACTTTACGGATCAGAATACGATCGTGTACGGGCATAATATGAAAAACGGGAGCATGTTCGGAACTCTGGATAAGTACCAAGACAAAGAGCTATTTGAACAACATCCGGAGTTTTATCTCTATTTGCCGGACAAGATCCTCAAGTATCGTATCTTTTCCTGCTATGCGGGAAGAACCGGAAGTGAGGGATATAGGTATCATTTCCCGGAAGCGGAAGATTTTCAGACGTTTCTGGATACGGTGTCTTCTTATAGGGATTATGATACCGGCACCGAGCTGTCGGCAACGGATCGGATAGTTACGCTGTCTACCTGTGTCAATTCCAGACGGAATTATCGCTATCTGGTACATGGAAAATTAAGCAGTGAGATCATCACAGAGGAATAAAAGAATCGTGCTGGTGTGAGAAGAAATTTCTTATGCCAGCTTTTATTATGGGAGGAAATGTAATGGGAACAGCATTGGTTATGGAACATGCAAACGCACTGGCACAGATGATAGTCAGTGAAAAGGACAAGTTATTTGATGAAAGAGTGGAGGCTCTTGTAAAACTTTATAGAAGGGCGGAATTTTATCTGAAGCAGGGATTTCTGGAGAGCATCGTCTGCGAGTTCCATCGGAAGAAAGTGGAAATGATTATGCAGGCGGAAACAAAAGGAGAGATTACGGAAATACTGAAGTTATCAAAACCGCATTTTGACGGGAAAAAATTTGTCTATACCTCTCCGTATGCTGTGGAAGAGGAAGAGCTTCTCCTTTGGTCTCTGACATCACTGCAAGGTCCACTCCGGGATGAAGGGTATCGAAGATATCGGGAATTATTTGAGAAGTGCCTGCCGGAGATGGCAGAAAAGATTCCGGCGTAGAACAATGGCATAACAAAGGAACGAAAAAACTATCTTTTATTTTACTGTAATTTCACTCTTTATTGAATCTGCAATACTTTACAAAGTTTTTTACGGAAAAATGCTTCGGATTAATATACTTAACACCAGTATCTATCAGCTTAAATTTTGAATAACCAAACACCAGTGTTTCATTATTCACAAAAATCGTCATCTATCCAGAAAGCAGGTAAAATATGTTCACAATAATCAGAGTATTTTCTGCATTCAATACATTCTTCATCTAAAGAATCTACGCCGACATAATGAATATGATAATCTACAGTATCGTTTACAAATCTTTCAAGGAAGATGTTCAAAACAAAGGCTACTCTATCATCACAATAAACATAACCAATTAAATTCTTATGAATGATACAGTAAACGAGATAAACACAGCGTGTATCAACGATGCAGTTGAAATTGTATCCAGATTAAAGCCTATTTATACTTTAAAGCATGCACGGAGACAGCAAGAAGACCTATTCCTGTACGGAAGAGGTCTTCCTGTCCTTATACTAAAGTTAATTGGTATGCTGAAGTCCCGCAAAAGCAACATTTAATTTACCTCCAGATTACCGCTTTTAAGAGATAGATAATCGGAACTTCCGCTAAGCAGATAGAAAAAATATTCCCCTTTTTCATCTGGTGAGAAACTATATTTTCCACTCAGTTCATCGAACACTTCTCCTTCATACATTATCCCGTCTTTTACATAACCGATAATCAAATCTTGGGATACTGTAATGTCTGATTTATATTTATCAAACGAAATGACTATATTATCTTTATCAGTTAGTTCCCATCCCTTTCCATTGTCTTGTGTAAGTACACAAAGTGAATTGTTGATTAGAATTATTTCTGGAATGATATACATTTCATCTGATTTATCAGTAGGAATCTCTACTATTGATGATGGTATGAAATTAGGCATCAGACTGCTTTTAACAATTCTGCTTTGAGGAAATTCTGATGAAGATTTGGCTAATTCCTCAATATCAACAACTTTCCCCTTTTCATTGGTATATACACCGTCTTTTAATATGATGTAGCTTCTATCATTGGTTTCTGTCCCGATTAAATGTCGATTGCTGTCATCAATTAAAGCCGATGTTAACAGATGACTGATTGCAGCATATACAGGCATACACAAAAACACTGAAACCACAGTTACAATAATTGCAGTTCTATAAGTGAACTTTAAAGGCTTATGTTTTGAAGCTGTTTTACAAAATACATTTTGACGTATCTTTTGTTTGGAATATTTTTTCAGTATTTTATTGCAATCATGAAAATACACTTCCTCAATAAAAGATTCATCAATTTCACTCATTAACTCATTCAAAGAAAATTTTACAGTCTTCATATCTAAATCCCTTCTTTTCCATTTTTAGTTTTAATTTTTTACGTCCGCGTAACAGTTTGGATTTTACTGTAGATTCTTTTAATCCGGTTTCTTCTGCTATTACAGCGATTGTCTTAGTGTAATAGTAGTACGAGATAAAACATTTTCTTTCGTCAACTGATAGTTCATATATGCTTTCTTTTAAGCATTTGATTACTTCTTCTTTTAACGGCCCGTATTCAATATGTTCGTTCGTTCCAACCTGAAACGCATCTTCGTAATTTTCAAAATGCATCTTAGAGGTTTTTCGTAATGCGTTTTTTGCCATGTTTCTTGCGATTGTTCCTAAATAGGGTTTGAATGTGCTGTAGTTATCTGTATCTAAATCTGCACTGTAATTCCATAGAGCTACAAAAACATTAGACACGACCGCCTCCTTGTCTTCATATGGCAAAGCACTTCCAATAATATTCTCGACTATGTATACAACATATCTGTAGTATTTGTTCATACATATTTTTAAAGCGCGCTCATCTTTATTTTTTAGTTCGAGCATCAGTTGTTTCTCATCTATGTTAAATAACATGCTTCTACCTCATAAATTCAGTGAATACTATAGCAGTGGTTTAATAATGGGAATGTGTATTTTCAAAAAAGGGAACCGAGAAACCAAGTTAAAAAGCTTCAATTAAAATCAGGATAAGTACTCACCAGCACTTGAAATATTTTCCACTATTAAAATGTAATAGAAAATGATTTGATTGTAAAGGCATCAGAGGACAGATTAGTTACCATGCCGTAATAGTAATCTGTTGCCTGTGTCGTAAATCCTGAACGCAAACCACTTGCTGTAATCTCACGCACAAATTCTGATGAAGGTCCAGCTACGTATGCGCGTACTCTTGAACGATGAAAAGCAGAACGGCTCAAAGTGTAATTTATAGTTATGTATCTGCCGCTATTACAATAAAGTCCCATACTGTTATTTGATGGTGTTAATATGGCGACTTCGCCATTTTTCAATGTGATTCCGCGCCAAGTATATCGGGCATATGCATTTGGAATAACACCTTCTTCAACAACTTTCTGCAGGCTTTCGTTAGCAAACACAGTGTACTTCCATTCAATCATATTAGGGTCATCTGTAAGCGGCTCTGCTGCAAAAACATTAACACTTAGCGACAGCATCATAACGAGTGTTAGGATAAAACTGATTATTTTTTTATAAGCCTTCATATATGTACACGACTCCTTTCCAAGGTTCCCTTTGTAATAAGATACACAGTAAATATTGTAACGGTTGCATTTATTTAAAAAATTAAAAAAGATAATTTTTAATTTTTGTTTTTTGAATTTTTTGATTGGTAAAATAAGAAAATGGATTATAAAGAGTTGCACTCTAGGTACCTCCTACGTACAGAATAAGTATCAAATACAAAGGAGTGAAATCATTATGATTAAAAAATTAAGAGTAGCCGTGGATCACGGGAACCGGAACATGAAAACCTGTCATTTTATCTTTACCACAGGACTGACGGAACAGGATAAAAAGCCTGCCAGGGGAGAGAAGTATCTGAAATATCAGGGAAAGTATTATACCCTTAGTGAGAAGCGGATTCCGTACCAGAGGGACAAGACGCAGGACAGCCGGAACCGATTCTGGATTCTGACTTTATTTGCCATTGCAATGGAGCTGGAGCAGAAAAGCCAGATCCAGCCGGAGGATGTCATTCAGGTGGAACTTCCGATTGGGCTTCCGCCGAAGCATTTTGCAGAGCTTTGTGAGAGATATGAACGCTATTTCAAAGGGGACGGGAAGGTGCAGGAACTGTGCTTCAACGATAAAGTCTATCACCTCTGTATACAGAATGTAATGGCGTTTCCGCAGGATTATGCAGCCATGATGACGAGGATGATGGAAATCCGTGAGATTCCGAAAGTCGTAGGGATTGATATTGGCGGATTTACTTCTGATTATCTTCTGATGAGAAGTGGCAGACCGGATATGGATTATTGTGATTCTCTGGAAAAAGGTGTGATTACCATGTATAACGATATCATTTCCAGTATTAACAGTGAATATGACATGCTTCTGGAGGAGGCAGATATCGACAGTATCATCAAGGGAAAAACGCAGTATTATGAGGAAGCTGTTGTACAGGCAGTAGAAACCATGGTTCAGAATTTTGTTACCGATCTTCTGAACAGCATCCGAGAGCGGGGCATTGATACAAAATCTACTTATACGGTGTTTATCGGCGGCGGAGCAGTGCTTCTGGAACGATTTCTGGAGCAGGCAGACCGGTTGGGAAAACATACCTTTATCCGGGATATGAAAGCAAATGCCGATGGATATGATCTTTTGTATCGCATGACACAGGCTGGAGTGTGATTTTATGGGAAAGAAAAATCCGTTTGTATTCACTATTGGTTTTGATAAGTCGGATCCAGATCACGTGTATGTGACAGAACTTCTGAATACGACAGAGAAAAAAGCAAAACTGATCGTTGCGGCAATTCTGGCATATACGGGAAGAACGGATGAGACAGGTAATGGCAGTATAAGCATGGAACCGGATATGCTCCGGCCAATGATGCAGCAAATCATCCGGGAAGAAGTAAGAAAGGTATTGGAAGGGCAGGACGTTTCTAAGATAAATAGAGAAATGCCCACAGAAGTTGATTTGATGGAAGAAGAACCGCTGCGGATGGATCAGACTATGAGACAGAATGTAGTGGATGCTATCAGTGCATTTCGCAGGGCATAAAAAAGCAGGAGAGATACACATGCTTATGGCAGTGTACTCTCCTGTTCTTTGTATCAGAATGGGAATAGACAGAAAACTCACAGACTATTCACAGATTACTCACAGATTGTCTTTGTATAATGTGTAGATGATGAAGGATACGGGAGAGCCTTAACTTAGGTTCTTGAATCCATCCAGAAGTCCACGCAGTGTAGAAAGGGCAAGCTGTTTCTGCTCCTCCGGGCAGGAATTTAGTTCTGCCATGATTTGCTGCATGGTAGAATCCGGGTTCGTTTTCTGGTTAGAAAATATAGCATCTATGGAAATATGTAAGTAAGTTGCCAAGGCATAAAGTGTTTCCAACTGTGGATTGCCAATATAGTTTTCAATATCAGAGACAGTCCGTAAAGAAATCTTTGCCTGTTCCGCAAGGCTGTTTTGCGAAAGATTGCGGCGGAGACGTTCTTCCCTGACTGCATCTCCCAATAATTTTTTCACCATCTATATCACCTCACTTAATGCATATATTTTATCGTAGATTAACACTATACGAAATGCGTTAAAGTGCGTTATGATAAGCAGGATAACACATGCACAAATAGAGAAACATGGAAGTAAGTACGACAGACATGAATGGACAGCATAAGATAAAAGCCAAAGAGGAACTGAATCTGTTAAAAAAATCTTATCCATACAATGTGTCGGAGAGAAGTTAGAATATGCAGTATATGAGATACTATCATCGCATATCCTACACAATTACATAGAAAGAGAAGTATCGGCTGGACTACGAATAGAGTGGTCCAGCCTTTCTTTTTTTCGAAAAAATGAAGGCAGTGTCACGTTTTGTTGCCGCTCACCGCCATCCTCGGAATTTTTTGGAACGTGATAAAAAATTTCGGAGGATAAAACAAATGAACAAAAAAACATATACAGGATCAAAGATACAAAATCACTTTACAGCATATCTGATACAGTTTGTCCGTGGAAAACGACATGATTATCTGGAGAAGAAAATCCAGATGGCTGATGCAGAAGAACTGTTGGAGGATATTGGACAGATGGAGGCAAGAATTGTAATCGAAGAATTGCTGGAGAACCAAACGAGGGAGCAGCTTTTATTGCAGGAGGCACAGGGGAAATATCCAGAATGGAATAAGATGTCAGATGAAAGACTGATGAAAGCGCTTCATACGCTGCGGGATGAAGAACGGAAGCTGATTTACCAGCATGTGTTTGAAGAACGTACTTTTGAGGAAATGAGCAGGCTAAACGGGTTATCAGAGGAGCGATGCAAGGGTATTTATTATTATGCAATCCGGAAGATCCGCAAGGTGATGGGAGGTGAAAACTAATGAATTTTGAACGATTACTTTTAAAGGCAAAAGAAGGAAATGCAGATGCGGTACTGAAGATTTTAGAGATATATAAGCCGCTTTTAATTAAGAATGCGATTGTGAATGGCAGATTTGATGAAGATCTGTATCAGGAACTGGTAAGTACATTGCTTCAGTGTATCCAGAGATTCCAGATAATTGAGTAAGTTATCTTAAACAAAGGCTGCAATCACTCTCAGGGGAGTAACATCCTCTGGGAGTGATTGTTTTTTGAAGGGTGATATTGCCTCAGTTCGAAGCGGCAGACGGTGTTGATCTATTATGTTGCCTGATGCTTTAATGCTCTTTTGTTGTTGCCAGTTCTTTATGAAGATGTAGAGCCATAAACACAGTAACAATAGCAGAAATTACATCGGCAATCGGTTGTGCATATAGTATTCCATTTATGCCCCAGAATGATGGGAGCAACAGAATGATCGGAACAAAGCAAATACCTTGTCGGCAAGCCCCAAGAACGAATCCGGCGGTGCCTTTTCCAAGTGCAAGAAACAGAGAAGAATACACTGTGTAAAATCCAAATACGAAGAAGGAAAATCCATTTGCCATTAGCGATTTTTGACCTACAGAAATCATCTCTGTATTGCCTTCTGTAAATTGCGAAATAATCTGTGTGGAAAATAGGGCTATTGTCAATCCCACAACTACACAAAATATTGTTGACCATAAGATAGAAGTTTTAATTGCTTCCCTGAGCCGATCAAACTTTTTGGCACCATAGCTAAAGCCGGCAATTGGTTGGAAACCTTTTAAGAAGCCGAACACAACCAGAGTTCCCATTGAAGTGATTCTTGTAACAGCGCCCATTCCGGCGATAACAGCATCTCCATAGATATTAGCTTCCCGGTTTATGAATGCGATAGAAAGGCTTGTAAGAAGCTGGAAAGTCAATGTGGGTATACCGATTTTCAGAATTTCAGTTATGATCTGCTTAGAAGGACAAAATTCCTTAATGGAAAATGTAAAAGCGCTTTTTTTCTGTAATGCATAAATTAAATATACAAGAGTAGAAGCCATTTGAGAAATTGCTGTAGCGATTGCCGCACCAGCAACCCCCATGTCGAGAGTATAGATGAAAATAGGATCTAAACCAATATTCAATACAGCTCCTAATAATAATGCACACATAGTTGTTTTTGCGGCGCCTTCACTTGCAACGATATTGTTCATCGTTACATTAAATACATTGAAAATACATGAAATAACATAGATTCTTCCATAAGAAAGGGCGTATGGCATAATCGTGTCTGTTGCACCTAACATGGTTAAAATAGGTTTCAAAAAAATTGCAGTTCCGATAATAATAACTGCGCCAATACAAACACTGCTGTATAATGCAGTACTGGCGACTTTACTTGCAGCTTCCCTATCTCCTCGCCCTAAAAGTCTTGATAAGTAGGAGGCGGCACCATTGCCAAACATCAGACCTAAACCAACAACTACTTGTCCTAAAGGAAACGCAATGGAAATTGCACCCATTTGACTCTCGCCAAGTCCTCCTATGAAATAAGCATCCACCAAATTGTAGAGAGCGTTAATAAGCATACCAATCATTATCGGTATACCAAGAGCCATTAGTGCTTGGGGAACAGGTGCATTTCCTAATAAATCCATTTTGTTGTTATTCTTGTTCATTTCAAATACTCCTTTCAATTAAGAATATAAATTATAGTAGTATAAATTATAGTATACTACGTGAGAGAATACTACTATAATTTATAGTAGTTGTCAAGCGTGTATCCTGCAATTTCCTTGACAAGAGGTATAAAATCAAATACTATAAATTACAGTATATATAACCGTAAGTATTTTATAGCTTTCGTGGATATAGAAAGTGGGTGAACTATGGCTACAATAGATTTAATTGTGTTAGGAATATTGAAAAAGGAACCGATGGGAGCCTATGATATTCAAAAATTAGTGGAATATCGTAATATATCAAAATGGGTAAAAATCAGTACACCATCCATTTACAAAAAAGCAATTCAGTTGGAGGAAAAAGGCTTCATTAAAGGAGAAATTGTGAAAGAAGGTAAGATGCCTGAAAAAGCAGTTTATTCATTAACAGATGAAGGCGAAAAAGAATTTGTAAAGCTTATGATGGAAACAGCCTCTAAACCCATTCACTTTTTTTTAGATTTTAATGCAGTAATTGTAAATTTGGATAAGTTACCGCCTGAAAGTCAACAATCATGTATTGCCAGTATTGAGGAAAATATTGAAATATTAAAAACTTATCTGGAGGAAAATCTTCGAGAGAAAGAGAATGATCCGGAAATCCCTAAGACTGGTATGGCAGTATTGCAACAGCAGATAGTTTTGGCGGATGCTATTGAAAAATGGATTATTTCTCTAAAAAAAGACTTTTGATGAAGAAGTCACTAGCTGATTTCTTATTAGGTCTGCAGGATTGGGAAGAAACAGGGATGGATGCCGACCTATGTTCCGGCTTTGTAGCCAGAACATAGAAATTTTCTTAGTGGGGAATCTCCCTCAAACCCGGTGCTCCTTATATCCTGCAGATTAAACTTCAAATTTATACCCATATCCAACTACTGTTTTTATGTAATTCTTGTCGCTGGAATACTTTTTTATCTTCTTGCGTATTTGAAAAATAGTGTTTTCCACGGCGTGGAAATAACCATTTGCTTTTTCATGCCAAACTGCTTCATAAATCTGTTGTTTAGTAAAAGCCATCCCTGGATTAGAATATAGCATATAAAGTACATCAAATTCTTTTACAGAAAAGTTAATGTCTTTTCGTACTATTAAGCCGTAGGTCGTAAAGGTCTGCGACTTTAACTTTACCCGGAAAGGAGCTGCCACATATATAGGCAGTGCTGTAATTTTAACAGTAACGGTCACCAATCTATGGGGATGGCTTGTATATCCGGCTGAAATGCTAAAAAATCAGTGGTTCTTATTTATCACTTCACTCTGCCCCGGTAATTATGTGTTTGCCGTTTCTGGCTCTTGCAGCTATTGCGATTCTACTGGTCTATTACCAGACTATTTGCAGGTAAAGCATTGCTCTGGTTTTGAATTTGAGTTTTGGCAGTCTAATAATAGCATTTTAGATTAGCTGTGATAAGGTGAAACAGATTAGGAGGAAAGTAAATTGCATTACAAAGACAAAAACCTACAGATAGATATTCGCTGTCATACTGTTTTTATGAATGATCAAAAGATTGAATTGAGTCTGAAAGAATTTACGGTACTAAAATATCTAACAGAACATCCTGGCTGGGTATTCTCTCACGAGGAGATTTATCGTAATGTCTGGAAGGAAGAACCGATTGACTGTGCTAATGCGGTTATGTGCTGCATTAGCCAGCTTCGTAAAAAGTTAAAAGTAGATTCACGGAACTGGAATTACATCCGCACCGTCCGAGGTGTGGGCTATAAGTTTCAACCACTCTCAGGGGAGTAACATCCTCTGGGAGTTTTTTGTCATATTTGTTGCACTTTTCGGCTCTGGTACGTACAGAAATAGAAAAGAAACATATCCCAAAATGTATACATTTTAGAAGTACGTTCCGGAAAGAGGGATTATATTTCAAAAAGGTTACACACACAGTTTTGAAATATACCAATAAAAGTGTGGATATTTTGGGACATGGAAAGGAGAAATGTGGATGCAGATATATGGATATCACCGTACCAGTACAAAGGAGCAGCATCTTGACCGTGGCATACAGGAAATTGAGCGGTACTGTAACGAGCATGAGATGGCACTTACGAATATTTTTACGGATCAGGAGACAGGGAAGAATTTTAATCGTCCGAGATATACCGTTTTAGTGGAGGATGTCCTGCGGCCGGGAGATATTTTGATTGTTACAGAATTGGACAGACTGGGAAGAAACAAGTATGACACCATGCAACAGATCCAGCGGATTAAGAACATGGGAGTGCGGCTTATGGTTCTGGAACTGCCGACTACGCTTATGGATTTATCTGTGATGGATAATGCGATGGCAAGGATGATGCTGGAAACAATCAATAACATGATGCTGGAGCTTTATGCTTCTATGGCGCAGGCAGAGCTGGAGAAAAAGGAGAAGCGACAGCGGGAAGGGATAGAAGCGAAGAAATTGCGGGGCGAATGGGATGATTATGGAAGACCAAGTGTGATGAAGCAGGAAACTTTTGATGAGAACTTTCAAAGCGTAGTTTCTGGAGAAACGACACCTACACAGCTTCGTAAAAATTTGGGAATGACGCACTCAACTTTTTATCGCTATCGAAAAACTTTTTATGAAAAATACCCGGAACTTTCAAATTCTGCAAATTAAAGTCCTATTACTTATATAGACCAAAGAATTTCAGGAGGAAAGAAATATGAGTGAAAAGAGAATAGGTACTTTAATTTATGATCCATCAATGGGAAGATTTGATATCCGGTTTGGGATTGAATCTTATTATGGAGGTCTTCATTGCGGAGAATGTTTTGATGTGAAGGTAAAGGATGCATGGATTCCGGTTCGGATTGAAATGGATGAAGACTGGTATCTGGTAGGGCTTCCTAAGACGAGTCTCAGTGGACTGACGGTTCGAATGTAGGAGGAGCATATGATGGAAGCTAAAAAGAAATATGAAAAGCCGGCATTCCGATTGGTGACAGATTTGGGGAGTATTTTGGAATGTCTGTATGAGGTATATGGAACGGATGGAACGATGTTGATTGCTGGGAACAAGTTATCGGATACGGTAATCTATCCGTTTATCCGCATGATTAAAAAGAAATGCAAAGCAGTGGATGCGGAAAAGCTGAATCTGATGCTCTGGAAGATTTATATGGTAAGTTCGAGAAAAGAAGAATTTGTGACGGCTGCTAAGAAAGAGCTGCAGCCTTATTTGACCAAGAAAGATGAAAAACAGATTGACACCACATATGACACCACATATACTATAGATAGGAGGCATTAAAGATGTCGAAATGGGATAAACTATTGACAAGAATTTGCTCATTATCGAAAGACCTTCGTTTTGATGAACTAAGAAAAGTATTAGAAAGTTATGGATATGAGATAAATGCTCCGAGAAGTGGGAGCAGCCATTATACATTCCGTAAAGCGGGATGCCAGCCGATAACAATACCGAAACACGAACCAATCAAGAAAATTTATGTTGAAATGGTAAAGCAGATTGTAGAAAGTGAGGCGAAAAACGATGAAGACACTGAATGATTATTTGGCAATGTCCTATCGCATGGAAATTGTGGAAGATAAGGATGAAGGTGGATTTGTGGTTTCTTATCCGGAACTGCCGGGATGCATCACCTGTGGAGAGACGATAGAAAGGGCAGTTGAAAATGCAGCGGATGCAAAAAAAGCATGGTTAGAAGCTGCACTGGAAGAAGGGATTGAGATTCACGAACCGGGAAGCCTGGAAGAGTATTCGGGACAGTTTAAAATAAGGATGCCACGCAGCTTACACCGGGATCTGGCGGAACACTCAAAAAAAGAAGGCATCAGTATGAATCAATACTGTATATATCTTCTTTCAAAGAATGATGCGCTGTTAGTAAAATAAATATACAAGAATATAGATGAAAAGAGCCGTCCGGATGGGCGGCTCGAAGTATTCTTTCTTTGATTAAAAATGATATTGTTCTAGCAGATAGATAGGAAGTGTTTGTACGTTTCCAACGGTTCCGCCTTTGGTATCACCTTTCAGATATAGTAGTTTATTGGCCTTCCCCTGTTCCAATGCCTTCAAGGCAGTAGATGCAGTTCCCTTACCGGCTTTAACTTCAATCAGATAGCGGATGTGAGTTTTCAATGTCTGAGCTACAAAATCAATTTCACCACCTTTATAAGTAGCAAAAGCCGGTGTCTCAAAGATAATTTCTTCCGGGAATTCCTGGCGTTTGGACAAGTTAATGTAAACATAGTTTTCGTTCAATGAGCCATCCATAGTTGATACAGTAGCACCAGTTCTGGAGAGATAATAATATGCAACTCCAAGATCCATGAAGAAGCAGCGGCTTCCCGGTTTGAAATTCAAGATGTCCAGTTCTGTGATTTTGCCACAGAAACCGATGATTCCAGAATGGTAAAGCCAGTTGATAGCACGATAGCAGGTTGCTTTAGAAAGATTACTGGAGTAATTCTTTGTAACGAGCTTTTGCAGTTCTTCACTTATACTGTCCTCATCTAATCCTTTCTTTTCACGAAGCAGAATACGGCAGATGCTTAAAAAGATGTTGGTAAAAACACTAATATCTGTGATGTCATCAAAGTACCGCATAGATTCGTTTAAGAAAATGCGGATGATTCTAACAAGCTCTTTTTGAGCTGCTTCCACGTCTTTTGTGTTAAGGTATGTTTCCACAACCTTTGGATAGCCGCCAATCTGTCTATAGATGTCGTAAACATTCTTTAATTCGTCATATAGTTCCGGTACGGTGTCATCTGCATGATCCAGTGGAAGTGATAGATACTTCTGAAAAAGCTGGTCATCCAATGCTTCCAAAAACTCTTTAAAGGAAAGGGTATAAATACGGATACTGGTAATATCTCCACTGGAGAATTTGAATTCCGGTTCCAGTACACGTCCCAGATAACTTCCAGTTACAATGAAATGCGCTTGAAAATAGCGGGTAAATTCTCGGATACGGTTGAATATCTCTGAGGATTCCTGAATTTCATCAATAATGATGACTGTATCGTTGGTATCTTCAAAATCCGGATCGAAGAGTTTAAAAGCATCGTGAAGCGGCTGCTCCGGTCGTTTTGTACCGGGAGTCCAGTCTGTGGCTTTTTTGTAACATTCCATAAATTGTTTGCCGGACAAATCAAACAGGTTAATGTAGATCTTGTGCCTGAAGTTCTCATCCGCAAATTTATTGATAATATATGTTTTTCCGACCTGTCTGGCACCATTCACTTCCAAGGTGCTGTGGACGGTATCGTTTTTCCAATCCAGAAGCTGATCGTAAACTTTTCTTTTCAGATACATGGGAAATGCTCCTTTCTTTCAACTGTTCCTATTATATCAAAATATGAATGGATAATATAGAGGGTAATTTCTGATAAATGATGAATTGTCTAGTCTGAGCAGTTCTTCACGGGTATTCCGGTTTCTGTCATTACTTTTTCGTACTGAAGAAGCTGTTCCCAGGTCAGCCATTCCGGTTTCTGATCTGTGGGAAAACCATTCCATAATTCTTTCATACGGGCAATATGGTTTTGAACGCTATGATTGCATAGGATAGACGGACTGCGATTTCCGTAGCCCAGATAGTATTCACAGTCAGACTGTAATTTACTTAACATCCGGTACTCGAATTCATAGGAACTTCTTTGATACGGAGCCGGATGAAATGTGTACTCCTGCTGTATGGGATGGGAAGGTTCTCCATCAATATGGTTAAAAGATAAAGAATAAAGATTCGGTTCAGGCTCTTTGCCAAGGTCAATATCCTTCCACAACTTTCCGAATTGGTCCTTATATACCGGACAGGAAAAATCATCCATGCCAGTATACTCAAGCACTAATTTTGTTTTTGCATTTTCATTCATTCTATTAGACCATCCTTTCCTTTATTGCAGACATTGAGGTATATTATTGGGCGCTGTTTCTGCATTCCACTGCAGCTTCGCACGTACATCCATCAGGATGATTCCTAACTGGTTTTCTCCGCAGTTATTGACTTTGCCCCAGAAATAGTCACCCCAGTTGTTTCCTTCAATAAGTGTGGACTCTCCGGTTGCAAGAAGTTTATCCCGGAGTTCCGGGTTCTGCATGAATTTGCACATGCAGATTTCATACATGAGCCGGACTTTCACTTTTTCCCAGTCCGGGCGTAATGTAAGATCTCTGCCGAGTTTCTTTGCATCAGAAGGATTATGCATCCGAAAAATACAGAATTTGCGTTGCTCTCTCGCAGAGAGTGTTTTCTGCGCTTGAAAAGCAGCTTCATTATTTGCATAGGTTTGTCCCATGTAAGAGACCGGTGCCGGATAGAAATTGCTTAGAAAAGCATAATCTCCCCGAAATTCATTGATCTGTGTAGGTATGCGCTTGCTTGTATTTGTTTGATTCATTATAAATTCCTCCTTTGTAAAAGAGGTGCGGCCTTTCAGCCACACCTCAAAATAATTCTCATCTATTGCAGAGATGGTTATGCAATCATCTCCAAAAATTCAGCTTCTGTAAGAATTGGAATACCAAGGCTCTGGGCTTTTGCCAGTTTGCTGCCGGCTTTTTCCCCGCAGATCAGGTAATCGGTTTTCTTTGTTACAGAGCTGCCAGGTTTGGCACCAAGCTCCAGAATCTTATCGTTGATACCGTCTCTGGTAAAATGCTCCAGTTTCCCTGTTGCTACGATGGTACATCCTGTAAATTTGTTTTCTTTTGTCATAATGGTCTCTTCCTTTCTTTGTTCAAATGTGAATTCGTTCTGTAAGTTTTTCCATAAATCAAGATTTGCTTCATCTGCAAACCAGGAATGGATGTTGTGATTTAAGATTTCGCCAAAATCCTCTAACTGAGTGAAGTCGTAATCTCCGACAGCCGCCTGTTCAAATGCAGTTAAATTTCCGGAAAATACGGTGTCCAGAATCCGGCTTTTGGTTCTGCCGATCATAGGAATATCCATGGAAACCAGATAGCGGACAAAGCTGGTCCTCCGGCTGGCGTTGATGGATTCCCACAAGCGGTCGAAAGATTTCTCACCATATCCGTCCAGTGCCACAATATCTTCCCGGTGTTCCTCCAGATGATAGATGTCCTGAAAAGAGTGCAGATAGCCCAGATTCAGGAATTTTTCTAAAGTGGCTTCTGACAGTCCTTCGATGTTCATTGCCTTCTTGCTGGCAAAATGGACAAACCTTCTTGTGATCTGGCTGTCGCACTGCGGATTATCACAATGCAGAGTTTCTACGGTGCGACCGTCGCTGGTCTTACGGCTGTAGGTTCTGGTTTTGGAACCACAGCAAGGGCAGACCGGAGGCGTGATGTCGGTATACCTTCCACGATCCAGATTATCCTCTATATGTGGGATGATCATGTTTCGTTTGGAAACAAGAATCCGGCATCCGGGTACAAGCTCCAGATTTTTGATAAAGGTCAGATTATGAAGGGAAGCTCTGGAAACATCACAGCCGTCAATCTCCACGGTATCGAAGATGCCGACCGGAGCAATCTCTCCGAATCTGGTCGGTGTCCATTCAATTTCACGCAAGAAAGTTTCGTAGGTATCATCCTCAAACTTATAGGCGAGGCCGTCCTTATAGTGGTGTCCGGTTTTTCCGCAGCTTTTGGAGTAGCTGAGACTGTCAAAAATCATGACAATGCCATCGATAGGAAGATGTAAATTTGCTGCTGTGGATACCAATTCCTGAATGAATTTCTCCGCATATTCTTTTGAAAGTCCGGTTCCTGAAATTGAGAAAAACGGGCAGTAACCAAAGCCCAGGTGTGTTAAACCTTCTAATTTGCAGGCTCTGCTGTCCGGGAAGGGAACATCCTCCATTCCTTCTAATACATTGAACGGAAGAAAGCGAACACAACGTCCGATACAGTTCTTCGGATCAAGACTTCGTACTGATCCGGAAGCAAAATTACGTCCGTTTTTATAAGGTTTTCCATTTCCATCACGCAGAGTATCTTTCAGACGTTCAAAATCATTGGTTGGTATAAAAGACTCACCGGTAATGACCAGACGTTCTTTGTGTGGAATGGTAAGCGGTACATTTAAAAATGCCGGGATATTGTGTGTAATATCTTCCCCCACTTCACCATCTCCACGGGTAGAAGCCTGAATCAGTCTGCCATCTTCGTAAATGAGTTTGGTAGTCAAACCGTCCAGTTTCAGCATAAAGAGAACTTCCTGTCCTTTCATGAAATCTAAAAGCTCTGAAATCAGTTTTGTTTTCTCAAGCGAGAGCAGTGGAATCGGATGGGTGACTTTGGCAAGTTCACTGACCGGATAATATCCAACCGTCTGTGTCGGAGAATTTGACAGGATGAAACCAGTCTGTTCCTCCAGTTCCTTCAGTTCGTCAAAGAGTCGGTCATACTCGGCATCAGATACCAGAGGGGCATCCTGATTGTAGTAGGCATGACGGTATTCATTGAGTTGTTTTACAAGATTCTTAATTCTTTTGACTGACATAGAGTCTCCTTTCTTTTGTGGCGTGCCAGTTCCGGAATCATTTGTTTCCGTAATCCTCCTTTCCCTGCGTTCAGGCATAAAAAAAGAGAATGACGCTTATGTTCATTCTCAAAATAGATGCAGTTTCCTGCAAAATAAAAAAAGCCAGAAGTCCCTGCTGCTTGTTGGGCATAGGAAAACTCCTGACTACGTTTCAAACCTAAACTGCGTGTGATAAATCCTTTCCGGATTGACACAAATAATTGATATAAGAACAGTATAACACTAGATGTAGTATATGTCAAATGAAATAGATTCCTCAATGAAGCTTTTGCCTTATGTTGATGACAAATTTGTCGGCTACAGGAATAAAAGCGTTCAGGATTTCAGATTTGCCCTAAGCGAAGGAATTCGTAGCCAGGTATTTTTTGCCACTTTCGTGGAGAAAGTCGAAAACCAGATAAAATCAATCTCTGTCATAAATGCCTCTAAACTGTTTTTACATCGTAGTGGTTATGCAAGTTCTAAATTTAAAAATAATTTTCACGAATAACTAACTTTTCTATATGCTGAATTGTCATAAAATATAGATTATTAAATTTGAAAGCAGATTGAAGGTGATAAACATGAGAAGTTATAAACGGTATACCAGGCGAAAGAGACTTTTGAAGCAAATCGCTGTGGTTGCTTTATCTCCTAATCGGGTATTCACGAAAGAACAGATCTATCAGCATATCTATGAGGAAGCGGAGTCAGAAGTGAATAACCGAATTTACGGTCTGATTAAGAACTTGAGAAAGAAAATAGAAGAAAATCCGGAAACACCGCACTACATAGAAACGATACGTGGTGTTGGTTATCGCTTTCGGGCATAAAAGGAGCCGTCCGGCAATGGGCGGCTCGAAGTGTTTCTCTTGTTGTTTATTTATTGTTTTTTTCGTTGTATACTGATAAAACGAGGTGATAAAAGTGGCATATAGAATTTTGATCGTGGATGATGACATCGAATTATTAAAGATGTTAAAGAACTATTTTGAAATCAAACGATATGATGTAATGATGGCAGAAGATGGCACAGATGCTTTGGAAAAAATCCATAAGAAACCGGATATTATCTTGCTGGACATCAATATGCCTAAAATAGACGGATTAGAAGTATGCAGACGTATCCGGGGCAAAGTAACTTGTCCCATTATCTTCCTGACGGCAAAAGTGGAGGAGCAGGACAGGGTAAACGGGCTTTTATCCGGTGGGGATGACTATATACTGAAGCCGTTTAGTCTGAAAGAACTGGATGCTCGTATTATTGCACATTTGAAGCGTGAGGAGCGTCATAAAGGGAAGTCTGAATACAGATTCCACGGAGACCTCAGTATTGATTATGGAGCAAAGAGGGTTCAGATCGGTGAAAATGATTTGGAGCTTACGAAGCTGGAATATGCAATCATTGAGTTTTTGTCCATGAATCCAGGACAGGTTTTTGACAGGGAGCGGATATACGAAAAGGTGTGTGGTTATGATGCGGAAGGTGACAGCCGTGTTGTTACGGAACTGATCCGGAGAGTGAGAAAGAAACTGGCGGAATATACGCAGACAGAATACATTGAGACAGTATGGGGGATGGGGTATCGATGGAAAAGATAAGAAATTTATCCTTGAAAAAGACAATGGTTTTATATACGATACTCAGCTTGATTGTCACTTTTTTTCTTTCTGTGTCAATTATTGAGATTGCCGGGCAGATACAGGAGGAGGTCTGGTGGAAGTACGTGGATCAGGACGAGTATTATCAGGCAATGAATGACCGCAATGAAAATTTTGAGGTAGTGGTACCGAGACCGAATCAGAGTAAAATGAGCAGAATGGACTGGCATATTTCAGAAACCTGTGATTTCCTTCGGACGTACGGAGTATTGCTTTTTTCTTTTGCCGGATGTGGAATTGCGGTCAGCCTGTTTTACAAAAATAAATTAAAGAGACCGATTCAGGAACTGAAGATGGCATCACAGATGATTGCGGAGGAAGATCTGGATTTTCATATGGCTTATGAGAACGAGGACGAGATGGGGATGCTGTGCAGGGAATTTGAAAGGATGCGTGGGCAGTTGGAAGAAAATAACCGTAGACTTTGGCAGATGATCGAAGATGAGCGGGTACTGCGTGCAGCGATTGCCCATGATATCCGCTCGCCGCTTGCAATCATGCGGGGATATCAGGAAATGCTTTTGGAATTTGTTCCGGAAGATATGCTTGATCAAGAGAAAATGATGGAGATGTTAAGGGGCGGTATGCTTCAGATTGAACGGATGAACCATTTTATTGATAGTATGAGGAAGATGACGAAATTGGAAGAACGGGAATTAAACTGTTCCGTGGTAGATATCCGGCAGTTGATAAACCAGATAGAAGCTCTGGCAGAAGTCGTGGTGGAAAAATCAGAAAAGAATTTTACAGTGACGACAGTGAGAGAATCTGAAATACTGACTGCGGATGAGGAAATCATCATGGAAGTAGCGGATAATCTGTTGGCTAACGCATTCCGCTATGCCAATCAGGAAGTTAGGCTGAAGCTGACAGTGACACCCCAATATCTGAAAATGAGTATCAGGGATGACGGAATTGGATTTCAGGAAAATATCGACAGGGTGACACAGGCGTTTTATCATGAGAATCCACAGGATGACTTAAAGCATTTTGGAATGGGTATGTATATCAGCCGTATCTACTGCGAACGGCATGGTGGGAAACTGCTGATAAAAAATGTAGCAGATGGCGGTGCGGAAGTTGAGGCAGTGTTTAAAAATTATGTATTAGAAGAACAACAGCAGAAATAAATGGCTGTTGTTTTTTTGTTGTGATTTGTAGGCTATGCTGTTTGTAGAAAAAAGAAAGGCGGGATGACTTATGAAAGCAATCATAAAAAGGAATCTGAAAAATTATCTTAAAAATCCGATATTCTGGATCGGTTTGATTGTTGTTTTAATCAGTATGTACCAGACACTTGCACCCTATCTGTCCATTCATTACGTGAAGTCGGATGAAACCTTCAGGAAGGTAAAAATGGCCTCCGATGGGGATGTTATGGAGGGATGTATTCCGGCAACACCGGATAAGGAGAGAGAACTGTGGGAGAAAGAGATTGTAAAGATACTTCAGGACACAGAGAATGGGTTTGGCATGTCGGAAGTAGAGGCGGAGGCAGTGATATCTGAGATGAAACAGATGAAGATTACGGAGGCGTGTCAGTATCTGAAAACGGAATACCACTTTAATGGTGCCAATTATGTGTATGAGGACGTTTCATGGTATCAGGGAAGCCCGGAGGAAGTCAACCGGTATATCAGAGAAAATCTTGAGAAACATCCATTCTCCTATTATTTCGGAAGAAAATTTACAGATTTTGCAAGCCTGCATATGGCATTCTTTGCAACGGTTCTGCTGGCGTTTTTATTTTTCCAGGATATGAGGAAAAATACTTATGAATTGCTGCACACCAAACCGATGACGGCTTTTCAATATATTGCCGGGAAAATAAGCAGTGGATTTCTCATTATGACGGCGGCACTGGTCATTATGAATATCGTATTTATCATTTTGTGTTACGCCACGGCAGTAAAATCAGGATTTGCTATGAACATACTGGATTTTGTTCAGAATTCGATCCTGTATGTCCTGCCGAACATCCTGATGATCTGCTGTGTGTATGCGGTTACAGCGCTGCTGTTTAAGAATCCGCTTCCAGCGGTTCCGGCGCTGGTTCTTTATATCATTTATTCTAATATGCTGACATGGGATAGCAAAGGACAGTGTCATGCAAGACCATTCTCTATTATGGTTCGATTTCCGGGGAATTTTTTTGAAACGGAATTGCCACATCAGGTATATCTCAATCAACTGCTTCTTGTGGCAGCATCCATACTGCTCATGTTTATAGCGGTGTGGATGTGGAAAAGGAGGAGAGTATATTGAAGAAAGAAGTAAAAATATGTATGCCATATTATAAAATTGCATATTCAATCGCTTTTGTTGTGATATTGAGTGCAATCCAGCCTGTTGTATATGCGAATGAAATCGGGCAGGCAGTAGAAAGAGCTGTTTCGCTTCTGGCAGTCGTTTTCTGTGCAGATACTTATCTGGTGGAAGTGCAGAGCAAACGCTCGGAAGTATTCTGCCTTTATAATCTAAAAAAGCAGGCAGGGGTAGTTTATAAAAGACTATTTGTGCAGGTAGCTTATCTGATTGGAATCAGTTTGTTGGCATATGGACTCTTTTATTGGCAGAAACCGGTGAATCTGACAGAAGAATTAGATGGCGGTGCCTTGTTTGGAATTTATTGTATTGCGATTCCCGGAACTGTTTTGTTTTGGAGTGTGCTTTCCGTAACTGTCAGCAATCTGGTTCGAAACAGATGGATTGGTATGGGTGTCGTGCTGCTTTTCTGGTTTTTCTCTATTTCCGGAAAGGCAACTCAGTTTTTGAAAAACTGGGGACCATTTTCCTACGGAACTTGTGATTTCGGTAAGCTGACAGAGTGGAGATGGCTTGGCGGGAAGGTGCTGTGCGTGGTATTTGCGGGGATGATGCTTGCATTTGTTCCTAAGATATTAAAGAAGAGAGGGTAAGATTATGAGTATAAGAATAGACGATTTAACAGTAACATTTAAAAATGGAGTGACAGCGGTAGATCATGTGGATCTGGAAATCCCACATGGGATATTTGGTCTGTTAGGTGAAAATGGTGCAGGAAAAACAACGTTGATGCGGGTGCTTACAACGGTGCTTGCACCCACAAGTGGAAAAGTTCTGTTAGATGGTACGCTATATTGCGAAGCAAATTACGAAAAGATACAGAAAAAGATTGGGTATCTGCCACAGGAAATTGATCTGTATCCGTCTTTGACTGTTCGAGAATGTCTGGAGTATATGGGAGATCTGGCTGGAATTGAGAAAAGAGAAAGCAAGAAAAGGATTGATTACTATCTGGAGAAGACCAGTCTTGCAGACCATCAGAAAAAGAAAATGCGGCAGCTTTCAGGTGGAATGAAGCGAAGAGTTGGATTAGTGCAGGCATTACTCCATGAGCCGGATTTTTTAATTGTGGATGAACCAACAACAGGGCTCGATCCGGAGGAACGCATCCGTATCCGTAATTTACTGGTAGATTTTGCAGAAGAACGCACCGTATTATTTTCAACGCATGTGGTGGAGGATCTGATGGCAACCTGTAATCAGCTTGCGGTTATGAAAAAAGGTAGATTCCTTTATACAGGAACAATGAGGGAATTATTGAATAAGGCAAGAGGGCATGTATGGGAATGCTGTACAGAGGACGAAAGCCTTGCAAGAGAATTAGAAAGAAAATATCATATTTCCAGTAAGCAGTATACGGAGGAAGGAATTAGATTAAGACTGTTAGGGGAGAATATGCCGTCAGAAAGTGGATGTATAGCTTGTGACGTAACTTTGGAAGATGCATATATCTATGTAACCAATCGATAAACATTGTTAATGAGGAGTGAAAGCTAAATGCTAAGAAAAGCAGGTGATGTTATGGGAAAGTGATGATTCTTACCATTTCTGATTCCGAAGAGGGAATCCTGAATAAAATTAAATCAGTTCTAGCCTGCGAAAGTACGTTAGAAGTTATGGAGATTACAAATTCTGAAAAGTTGACATTCCAAGGTTTGGAAATAGACCAGCTTCAGCGGAGCGTAATCAAAGATGGTAAGGTTGTGGAACTTACCAGACATGAATATGACCTGCTTTTTTATCTGGCCTTATCCCCCAATCGGGTATTTACAAAAGAACAGATTTACCAGCATATTTATGAGGATGTGGAGTCAGAAGTGGATAACCGTGTCTATGGGTTAGTCAAGAATCTGAGAAAGAAAATAGAAGAAAATCCGGAAGAACCGCACTACATAGAAACGATACGTGGTGTAGGCTACCGTTTTCGGGCATAAAAAGAGCCGTCCGATTGGGCGGCTCGAAGTATTTAAACAGCAGTTTTCTTCACTGCCTGTTTATAGTTACCGGTAGCATCGTAATCTCCAGAGAGGAGCAGATTCTGGCGAAATTGCTCCAGTTTGATCTTGAAGCGTTTCCCATCCTCAACAGTCGTAAGCATGGTAAGAGCTTCTAGCATTCCCTGAATATATCCGGTTAGCAGGTAATATCTGCAGGGTTCTTCCGATGGTGAGATATTGGACAGGGTTTCTTCCAGATGTTCCTGACGTTCCATGAGCCATGCATCCCAGACATCCAGTTCCAAATCAGTCATGGTGTTCCTCCTTTAAATCTGATGATAATCGTCTTTGGTGTGGAGGGGAGAAGTTTCATGCACAAGCATTTTTCTGCTCCAGATCCAAATATGGATTTGTAAATTCAAAAATAATAAGTTCATCCGCATCGAACATGAGCTCCAACTCTTTTAGTGTAGCTGCTGGATATCCGCAATCTCTGAATCGTTCTAATACGTCTGTTTCCGTTTCAAATGGTTCACCGTCTTCCAGCTTTTCTCCGATTATTAAGCCACATGGAGTCAATAGGCTTTCTTCATATAAGCGGACACAATATCGGTCAGGGAAAAATAGGTGTGCTTCATCCGTGTTATAATAAATTCGTTCTCCAGGTTCTATGCTTTGCATCACAAAGGGAACATGATATGCAGCGGCTATCGCCTGATATGCTTCATAAAGTGGAGTCCATGCTGTCTCTAAAGAAAGTAGAATATACGTATCATTCCATTCCATGTAGCTGACATTTCCACGAAGAGATATTCCGGTGGAATCTATTTTCTTGTGGGAAAATAAATTGCCAATCCAGCATAAATCAGGATTCTGGTTCAGAATGATGTAGGTTTCCAGGTCCTCCCACAAGTCATATAGTCCTTCCGGATTTCCTTCTGTATAAAAGATCACATCATCACAGCAGATATTTGCCATTACACATCCACCTCCGTTCCAAAAGTTTCACCCATATTCTGGTTGGAAACCGTAAGGTTTACAGGGGATAAGGTGCCAGAGGCAAGCCATTGTTCGATTGCATCAATTACCTGCTCCAGCGTGTCGTTATAAGCCACATTGCAGTCTTCCAGTCGGAGAAACTGCAGGTATGCTTCATGAAGAAGGCTTGGATCATCACGCAGCGTTTCATATGGAAGGTTGCAGAGTCCGATTCTTTCCTCCAGACGTTCCATGGAGCGGCGGATGAAGTCGCAGGAAATAAATTGTTCCCGGTAGATGTTATAAGCAGCTTCAAGCTGGTCATAGGTCAAAATAAATGAGACTTTCTCGCAAGGATTAGATGGTTGTTCTTTCATGGTAAATTCCTCCATTCATACTATGATTGGCTGGTGGTACGGATTCTCTTTGTTCGGGAGTAAGATGTACCAGTAGTTTCCAGCGCAGGTCGATTTCTCGGTGAATCCAGGTATCATTTTCATAAACTTCATGTGTCAAAAAATTGTAAATTGTCGGTTCTTTTTCTATATCATCCAGATCTGCGACCAGACAAGTTGCCTGATTCACATAGGGCCAGAGTGCCTGTTCGACCATATGGCGTAGTTCCAGTATCAGAGGATATATCTGTCCTACATCATAGGTTTTGGACATGCAGGAGCTGATTTTCTTCAGCATCCCGGAAGTTTGTATCATCTGGTTGATGACGGTACATTGTTCCTCCACATCTGCATCCGGATTCAGGACCAGCCGGTGGAGCAGCACAGATTTTGCATAGGCAGAAGCGGTCAGGTTGATGTTTCTGACCAGTTCTTCATACGGCTGCTTATACTGTGTCTTCAGCACTTCCAGAGGCACATGTTCCCGGTTCTTCTTTAAGGTGGAGAGGAGCCCCGAAAGGCAGCTCTCCAGTTCTTCCATTCTTGTCAAGCACACATCGCCTCCAGCTCCATCGGAACACGGGTGTAGCTGAGACGGTAAATACTGTTGCAGGTCTCAAATACCACACCGTTTTCGGATACTTCCAGAATACTCTGCACCGGACTGGTAGCAAAGGTCTGGTTATAACTATAGATCCACGCCCGTTCTCCCAGATGGAGGGGCAGGGACAGGATTCCGGTGAGGACATATTCTTTCTTTTGGGTGGTGTGTAAGGTTATATTTGTATTCTTCATTGATTTCACGCTCCTTTCCTTACTTAATTTTGTTTGCAATTACGGCAGCGACCAGTTTAGCGCATCCCAATTCCATCTCGGATAAATGCTGTCCGGTTCTGGAACAGAGAAGAAGTGCCAGCGGCTCTCTGTCTTCCCTTAAAATCGGGAAAAAAGCACAAACCGGTTGACGGGTGTTGGATACCGGGTAGACAGGGCAGTTCTCAGCAGAGATCAGTTCCTGGCCGTCCGCAACCAATTCGGCGAGTTCTTCTGTAACGGGAGTGCCTTCCGGAAGATAGATGCCCGCAGATACGAGTATGTGAGCCTCACTGCAAATTGCGATACCACAGTGGATGACACTGTAGAGGACGGAAAGATAGGAAGCCATTTCCTCTTTTCCGTTTAAGTGGGTAGGGCATTTGCGTAAAAGCAGCTCCATTCCCACATTTTCCAGTTCCAGTGCATCTCCGTCTGAGAGCTTCATTTGTTTCCGGATTTCTGCAGGGATGACGATACGCCCCTGAGAGTCCATGGTCCGGATGAGTGCAATATTCATAACTAAAGTCTCCTTTCTTAAAAAGAGGAGAAGCAGTAAAGTACCGCTTCTCTTCTGAAAATTTAGGCAGCGTAAGGCGGAGCCTGTGCTGTCTGTTGCATTTGACTGTTCTGCTGGTCTGCCAGCATCCGTTTTCCGTTATTGATCAGTGATGCAGCAATCACCGTTTCCCAGTTGGAAATATAGGAATCCGTCCGCTTCAGAAGCGTAAACAGATCCATGTCGGTAAGCTGGATGGCTGTCGTCTTTTCGGACTGGAAGCTGCGTGGCTGCATGTAGGAACCACCGTTCTTATTCTGTGCTTTGATGCCTTTCCCATTTACAATCTGGATTTTCCATGGGCTTTTCATAGGCTGCCCTTTGGAATCATAGGGATGTCTGGAGATATAAAACATCTGGGCTGTGGAATAACCGTTCTGATCGGGATTGCCGTAGATCTTGCTCTGGCTCCATTCAAATTCCTGAAAACCGGAAGTGATCCGGGTTAAGAGGAACTGGATCTGTTCCGGTGCCAGGTTGAAACGGGTGATGATATTCCGGTCTCCGGTACCGTTGGAATAATCCTGAATGGTGATGCAGATTAAAGAATGTACTTTATGCCCGTTTTCCTGATATTCCCCTTTGGCATGTAGCTGTGCATAGTTGCCGAGTGGTGCGTAGCGGAGCCGGTCATAAAAGGCAATGAGTGCCCGGTCATTCTGGATCTTGCAGATCTGGTCGGTAATCCGGTTTTGATAAGTTTCATTCATGAGTATTCACCTTCCTTTATTTGAGATGCTGTTTGACAAGCTGTGCCATATTCTTTGGAAGCTCTTCCAGTTTCGTGATATCCAGGAATCCGTCCTTGTAAATCCTGCGGATATTTTCCTTATCGTCACCAATGGCAGCCGCAAACAGGATGACATCCCGTTTTTCGTATTCTTTCTTGATGCCCCGCAGATCTGCCTCTGCTTCCGTTCCGCTGTAGCCGTAATCGGCTGGCTGACCGTCAGAAATCAGGATCAGCAGCTTCTGAAGCTCCGGGCGTGTGCACAAATGCTCTGCTACGAAGCGGAGAGCTGCGCCGTCCCGGTTCCCGTTGCGGTCGCACATATCCATCAGCCGGTAACAGTCCTCATTGTCCACAGAATCAAATTCTGCATAGGAGTAAAGAGCAACGCCGCCTGCATCCGTGGAATGCCCGTAAATGGTGATAGGGATACCGAGGCTTTTACAGAAATCATAAAGGACAATGGCAGTCTTTCTTGCATGTGTCATCCGGTCACCCCAACCCATCGAACCACTCTCGTCAATCAGGAGGGCAACAGCCAGACGTTTTTCCTCTCCTGGAAGTCTGGTTCTGGTAAAGATGGTTCCGTCTGTCTTATAGAGAGCATGGGAGTCCAGACGTTTTCCAAACAGGAGATTCTTCTGCTTTCCGCCTTGCTGTTCTTCTTTCAAAAGCGGCAGGATGGTGCTTTGCAGCTTTTTGGAAGCCCGCAGGAGCGGGGGAGCAACTGTCTGGTATTCATTCTTCAGGTAATCGGAAACACTGGTCAGGCGATGGATGGTAACATGGATGCCTGCATGGGCATTGCCGTAATGAATATCATTGGCTGTTTTCTGCAGTTCCTCGGTCAGTTCCGTCTGACAGTCTTCCTGCACCTTTTCTGCAGCCACATCGTTCAAGATCCGGAACAGATCCTCTGCAGCATGCTCATAGCCGCTGCCCTGATACTGACTGACATAAGTGACGCCGGGGTTGTTTTCATCCAGAATGGTATTGGTCTTTGTAAGAGCGATGCGCCCGCCTTCTTCCGAAAGCACCTGTTTGGCTTCCTCTATAGCATCCTCTTTGGTACGTGGACCGGAAGGAGCATTGCCCTCATCATTCCCGCTTCCTTTTGGGGAAGCTGGTTTGATATTCTTTGGAATGGCACCGCTTTTTCCGGTCGGAAGAGGAGCGCCGCTGCTGACTTCATCCCCTAGAAGATCTTCCAGAGCATCGGCAGCGGAATCCTCGCCATGCATTTCCAATTCCTCCCGTGTTTTTTCGATGAGCGGCTGGATATAGTTCCAGGTCAGGGCTAAGAGCGCATTGGAAACCAGCATCCGGTCAGTGCCTTTTTCCGATTCCATTGCCGTATCCAGAAGATCGGTACAATCGGAAATGGTATCCAGATAATCCCCCTGATAGCCGGTGGGATTGTTGATGTTTCCGGTCCGGCAATAGGAAAGGATCAGGTTGGCAATGATGGAAAATGGCTGGTATTCTTTGTCAATTTGTTCCTGTATGGAAGGAATCTGTTCGGACATACGCAGGTTATTGAGTTCAATCCCCTGTCGGAAGGTGCCGTGGAATTCCTCACACATACGGTCTTCAATATGGATGTCTTCCAGAATGTTTTGAAAAGTTGCGGCGCATCGTGCCAGTGTCAGGCATCCGGCTTTGTCCTTTTCTTCTAACACTTCTTTGATCTCCTCCAGTGCTGTCTGATAAGCTGGAAGGGATAGCTCCGGCTCCTTCGGATAGAAGGAACCGTTTTCCAGACTCCTCAGATGAACAGCGTGGGCTGTGAAATCAGAATAGAGTAAGTGCCCCACTTCATGCCCGGTGAGCCCTGTCAGGCTCTGGGAACGTAAGAAACGGGTGGGGAAAGACTGGGTGATCGGGTTCGCTGCGTTGAGATGTACCTTATAATTGTCGGTATATGCAACGCCTGCCTGTTCGGAAATGTCCCAGTCCAGCAGTACCTGCAGTCCATACCGGTAACGTCCGGTAACGGCTCTGGCAAGGGAGGTCTGGTACTTCTGATAGGCAGCGGAGAGGAATAACTCCTCATCCGCAATGGAATCCTCTTTTGCCCGGATTAGTTTCTTTAAATTTCTTTGGCTGTGATTCACGTGATATTCTTCCTTTCTTTTCTTAGATTTTTTGTCAGCAGTTCCTCCATCGTGCAGCCGTAATACACAGCAAGGCGAAGGACGGCATAAGCCATCGGGGAGGAGTTTGCATTTTCATAATTCATAATGGTTTTCGGGGGAAGATTTAAGATTCTGGCAACTGCCTTTTGTGATAACTTCGGTGTTTTGGCTTGCCGGAGATAAGACAGATTATCTGCCAGATGCTTTCGGATCTGGGCTTCTGTGAGTGCTGCTTTTCTCATAGGCGTGTCCTACGCAGCAAGCACAGTATCCAGACAGCTTTCTTCCACTTCCGTACGGTTCTCAGCATCGGCAGAGGCAGAGGCAAGCACCGTGTAACGGGCCGCTTCCCGGATATCCCCGCAGACCATGTAGGACTGCACCCAGGAAATCAGCTCCCTCATGCCACAGCAGCCATCTGTAATGAGATTTTCCCGGCAGTAGACAGCCATGGATTTGACAATGCGTGTCATCAGACGTACCGTTTTTGCATCCTTGCATCCGGTAACAGCCATGGCACGTTCTACCTGTGTATCCTCATCCGGTTCATCCAGATCAATCACAAGGTTCATTCGGGAAATGACAGACTGGTTCATCTGTTTACAGCCTGCATAGTCATTGTTTGTGGTGATTACGATGGTCGTATCCGGATGACGGTGGATGGTTTCTCCGTTTGGAAGATATACGCTGTTACAGCGGTCTAAAAGGGAGTTAAGTCCAACCAGTACACCGGGATTAGCAATGACCGTAGGCTCCTGTATCTCAAGAATATACCCATAGCGGATGGCTTCGACTAGAGGCGTATCCACATACTGGAAGTTCTGTCCGGAGGTGTGTTCCTTATAATAGCTGTGCATTTCATCAAAAATCGTATCGATCAGCTTCTGGTAGGTGTCCTCGGCAGAAATTTCTTCATCATAGTTTCCGGTCAGCTTCTGATAGGCACCGGAGGGATCTAACTGGATTTCCTGAAAAGACGGGTACTGCCGCTGAAGCCGGGTGCGTTTTCCGTCCACATCCGGAAGAATCTGACCTAAAAGGTCGAATACCTCTGTATTTGCGGAACAGGTAATGCAGCGGTAAGGAAGGTGAAGTGCGGAAGCAATGGCTTTGGCTCCTTCGGTCTTTCCGGTACCTGCCGGTCCCCGTAAAAGAAAATTCCGCATCGGCTGTGTGGTATCCGTTGTCAGTTTTGCGTGTTCGCAGATCCGTTTGATTTCCGGAGGGATGATGTACCACTCTGCCAATGTCGGAACAGATACCTCCTCTTCCGGAGACAGCCTTCGGGATGCGGTCAGGATAAATTTCCCAACAAAATCATCTCTGGAAATGGCTGCCTGTGCTTTCTTAAATCCACTTCCTGGACGTAACACCTGAAAGTCTCCATGGAGCACTTCGGTTGGTGCATAGACCCCCTTCTGGATATTTAACGGTTTGATCAGCGACAATACGCCGTTTGCCGGAAGGTCAATCTTAACACCACCGGTCGGGAGACCTGATGCATAGCGGGTTCTCCGGTAAATGTTGTCGCAGAGAACGGCTGCTGTTTCCGCAGCGGCGTCCAGATCGGGATAACCGTTGTCCCGGTGCGCTTTTAATTCCTGATACTTTTCATTACACTCTTCATCTGCCAGAAAAACCGGCATCAGTGCGAACAGCAGAGCCGCACCGGACTGTTTGGAGTCTTTAAATTCGTATTTTTCCGGTGTGCTTTCCACATCCGGCGGAGGAGTATAGCAGCCTCCGTAAAACTTTCCGTTTAGCTGGTTGTAGACAACCACCTGAAGATCACCGGTTTTGCTCGGATATTCCGCCACAACAAAATTGTTGGATTGGGTACCGACCGCCCCAAGCTTTTCCGGCGGGGTACTGCCAACCGGGTTTTCCAGCTCCAGATAAGCAAGGACTGCCCGCAGGGTAGCTGCATGAAGCGTGGATTTTTTCCGTGGCTGAGTACAGTATTTGGATGCAATGTCATCAAAGATTGCATGGTCCGTATAATCCTCAAATGGTTCCGGGAGTTTGCGTTTGAACCCCCAGGTTGCTACGATGTTATTTGCCATGATTCGTTCCTCCTTCTTATGAGATCCAGGACAGTTCCAGTGCCTGCTCGGTCTCTTCTGTGGTCAATTCATCTTCAGTAAAAATCTCCGTCAATTCGCCCCAGTAATCTTTGGGCGGGAAATGTTCCAGCTTTCCCCGGACTTCCGGTTCAGTGCCGTTCAGAATATAGACATCTCCCTGCTCGTTGATAAACAGCTTTTCATAGCCCCTTGCCTGTAAGTCACCGACCAATTCCATCAGTAGCGGTTTCCCAATCAGGGAATACCATGATTTGGGATTAACGGCTGGTCTGGAATCCGGATTTCCTTCTGACGGTTCCTTTTTATGTAAGGATTCAATGGTCATCATCTGAAGCGTCAGACTGCCACGGGCATCCATGAGAATTTCCGCAAAATTATAACTTCCGGTATTCCGTGTGCGAATCCGTAATGGTTCCCCATCCAGTATCTGGGAGAGCGGTGGTTCTTTCACAAAATCCCATGTGGCATCCGGGAAGGCTTCCTTGAGCTTTCCGGTAATCTGGAATTTGATCTGTCTCCAGAGAATGGTTTCCAGATCAGGTGTTCCTTCCAGATGACGAGTTCTTTCTGGGCGTTTTCGTAGCTTATGCTCCCTGTTTTTCAGGCGTTCCGTGAAAAGCGGGAGAAGATAACTGAACAGCGTGACTCCGATACCGATCAGGGCAATGCCTGCAATCAGAAGCCGGTTGGCATCCTGTGGTACGAAAAGTGCTGCAAGAAACAGTACAAGCACGACAAACTGTAAGAATTTTTTTCGATTTGATTTTTTCATGAGCTGATTCCTTTCTGATTCATGATTCTTAGACAAGCCCGGAAGCTGGATGGGAAATCGCCGCTTCCGGACATGAAAAAGAGGAACTGCATCATCACAAAGATGATAAATGCAATTCCTCAACATAGGGTTCCTTGAGAGTTAATAGGGCAACTGGGATGCCATCTGTTCCGGCACATTTTGAAAGCCGTCAGTTGGCTGACTGCCCGGCATACCTCCGTAATTTGGCATTCCGGTATAACTGCCCTGCGGCGGGTAGCTGCTCTGTGGCTGACCGGTTCCGTTTGGCGGAGCCTGATACTGTCCGCCATTTGCAGGAGGCGTGTAGGCACCGTTAGCAGGAGCCATTCCCTGCTGTGGATAGCCGCCAGGCATTGCCTGATTCTGGTAGCTGCCATTGGGATTTCCCTGCATTGGGTAGCTGCCATTGCCGGCTGCACCGGGCGTTGCCGCACCACCATTCGGCTGGCTGTTCTGGTTTGCACCCGGATGTCCGGTATTGCTGTCAGAACGGTTGGATGGTACAAAGTGCCAGTCCTTGACATTGATCCTCGGACCGGCATTTGCCTGCCCCGCATTCTTTCCTTTCTGATAAATGAACGGATGAAGCTCCAGATCACCATAGATCATCAGCCCGGTTCCTTTCTTTACGCCTGCTTTTGCTAAGCGTTCTGCAAGGAACTTGTTAAAATAGCACTGATAGTAAATGGTTTCTTCCTTTCCATCCTGGCCTCGCTGTGAAACTGCAATGTCCAGAGAAACATATTCCGTACCGGAATTTTTTCCTTGCTGCATCTCAGGATCTCTTGTGGCCCTCCCTAAAATTGTTAAAATTGCTGACATAAAAATTCTCCTTTCTGCCTCTTTGGGCGTTAAAATAGATTAAAATAAAAAAAGTGCCATTATAGCACCGTATAAAACGGCAGTATAATGACACGATTTTCCAAACTTAAACTGCATATGCTTCTGGATGAATGGTCCAGACTCCCATGACGGGACAGCACAAAAACTTAAATACAAGATTATATTAACACAAGATATAGCATATGTCAAAAGAATTAGAACTATATATAGCATATGTAGACGAGGTGGAAGGATAATATCAAAAGAATTTTGGACATAGTTATAAAAGTGCAATATAATATTGTTTAAATCGGAAAATGGAAGGATGAGAAAAATGGAGCAGAAAAACAGAATTCTGATTGTAGAAGACGATACGGATATCAATAATCTTTTATATACGGCATTACAGAAAGCAGGGTATGAGACGGTACAGGCTTTTTCCGGGACGGAAGCGAGGATGCTGTTCCAGATGGATAAGGCGGGCTTTTCTTTGATTCTATTGGATCTGATGCTTCCGGGAATTTCAGGAGAAGAGGTGCTTGCCCAGATTCGGAAACAGGGCAATACGCCGGTTATTGTCCTGACAGCCAAAGACGGATTGGATGAAAAAATCGGGCTTCTTACCAGTGGGGCAGATGATTACATTACAAAACCGTTTGAGATACAGGAGGTGCTTGCCCGGATTCAGGTTCAGCTCCGCCATATGCAGCAGGAGCCGGAACATAAAAGCGTGTCATATAAAAACCTGGAACTGGACCGTGAGCGCTTTGAAGTCCGGATTGCCGGAGTGCTGCTTCCCAAAATTACAAAGCAGGAATTTGCAATTCTGGAGCTTTTACTGGAGCATCCGAAACAGGTCTTCAGCAAAGAAGAGATTTTTGAATATGCGTGGGATGAACACTATATGGGAGAGACAAAGACACTGGATGTACATATCAGCAATATCCGGAAAAAGATAAAAGCAGTAACGCAGGAGGAATATATTGATACCGTATGGGGAATCGGCTACCGTCTGCATTCTTAATCTTTACTCTTTTTTTACTATTTATTTGCGTTTGATTAGGATTTATCCGATATGATAACAGCAGATAAGAAAAGGAGATGAAAGCATTGAGTGAATTGTTATTAAGTACAAATGGATTGACGAAGCAGTATGGTCATCATAAGGCAGTGGATAAAGTAAACCTTCACATAAAAAAGGGTGCTATCTATGGATTTATCGGACGGAACGGTGCGGGAAAGACGACTTGCCTGAAGATGATCAGTGGACTTGCAAGACCGACAGCCGGAGAGATTGAGATGTTCGGGTGTAAAGGAAAAGAACTGGAGAGGATTCGTTCTCGTGTGGGGTGTCTGATTGAAGCACCGGGGCTGTATGGCAACATGAATGCATATACAAACCTGAAAATAAAATGTGAATTGTTTGGTATTCGGAAAAAGGGATACATCGAAGATATCTTAGAGACGGTCGGACTGGAAGGTGTCGGAAAGAAAAAAACGAAACATTTTTCCCTTGGAATGAAGCAGCGTCTCGGAATCGGGCTGGCACTGGTCGGGGAGCCGGATCTCCTGGTCCTTGATGAACCGATCAATGGGCTTGATCCCCAGGGAATTGCAGAGGTGCGTGATACCATACAGAGACTGCGAGATGAACGGAATATGACGATTTTGATATCCAGTCATATTTTAGAGGAATTATCTAAGATTGCAACGGATTATGGAATTATCCATAATGGAAGTCTTCTGCAGGAGCTGACAAGCGAAGAACTGATGAAACGCTGCAGTGAACGGATTGAAATAGAGTTAATCCATCCGGAGCAGGCAGTCCCGATTCTGGACAGAATGGGATTTACCAACTATCAGGTTACAGATAAGAGCCATATCCATATATTTGAACGATTGAATGAAAGCGCCAATGTCAATATGGAACTGGCAAAAGCAGGAATTTTGGTCAATGGAATTTCCATTACCAGTGAAGAACTGGAAACCTATTTCTTGAATCTGACAGGAGGGAATCAAAATGCTTAATATGATAAAAATGGATCTGTACCGGATGGTCCGGACAAAAAGTATGTATGTGGTATGGATTGTGATGGCGGCAGCTATATTCTTCTCCACATCCATGTCGAAACTGGATATTGATACGATGAACAAGGAAGCGGAACAACAGCAGACAGAAAACATTGCAGAAACAGTGAAACCAGAAACCATCAATATGGGAATGTCCGTATTCCTGCCGACACAGCCGGGAGAAAAAGTAACGGTCTTTGATCAGGTATATGCAAACCTGCAGGCGAAGTTTGTGGCGTTGTTTCTGGTGATTTTTACAGTGCTGTTTTCCAGTGCAGATATAGGAAGCGGTTATATTAAAAATATCGGCGGGCAGGTAAGGAGCCGGAGAAACCTGATCTTTTCCAAAGCTTCCGTGTTGTTTGTGTATACGACTGTTACCATGCTGCTTTATTTCATCATTCAGATTATTGCACAGCAGATGTACTTCGGATATCTGGAGTGGGGGAATGGAAGCGAGTTGCTGAGATACTTTGGTATTCAGATTTTGCTTCATTATGCACTGGTACTAATCAGTATGGCGATTGCGGTGGTTTTGAACAGCAACGTGTTCAGCATGACGATTGTTATCTGCCTGTGCATGAATACCATGATTGTCTTATACGGAGTGATCAATCATTTGATCCAGAAGGCAGGTGTGGAGAATTTCCAGATTTTGAAATATACAGTGACAGGAAAGATTGCACTTTTATCCATGTCACCGACCAATAAGGAATGCCTGACGGCAGTTGTGATTGCGGCGGCGTTCGGAATCGTGGTTACATTACTGACAGCATGGGTATTCAGAAAGAGAGATATCTAAATGATAAAACTAGGGTTCGTGCTATTGATAGCAGTGATACTGGTACAAGGAATGTTATTTTGGAAATACCAGCGGCAGGTGAAAGACATCTGCCGCCAGTTGTCGTTTCTGATGAAGCACGACAGCAACATGCTGATTACCAGAGAAATGGATTTTGGAGGCATTGGTGAGTTGGCAGATGTTTTAAACGAATGGCTGGAACTGAAGCGAAGGGAAAAGAAGGAATACTTGAAGAAAGAGGAGATGATTTCGGATACATATACAAATCTCTCACATGATATCCGTACTCCTTTGACATCCCTTGACGGATATTTTCAGTTAATGGAAACCTGTGAAGACCAGGAAGAGCAGAGACGGTATATGAAGATCATACAGGAGAGAATCGGCAGCCTGAAAGAAATGCTGGAAGAATTATTTACTTTTACAAAACTTAAAAACGATTCTTTTCATCTGGAAATGTCATCCTGCTGTATCAACAAGATTTTGAAAGATACCATATTTTCCTACTACGATGAATGGACGGGCAGAGGAATTGAACCGGAGATACAGATTACAGATAAACTGCTGTTTATGAACGGAAATGAACAGGGAATCCAGAGAATTTTTCAGAATATCATAAAAAACGGACTGGATCACGGGGAGAAGAAAATCAGTATTTCACTGGAAGAAGTTGAAAACAACATCCGGATACAGATAAAAAATCAAGTATGTCATGTGGAAAAAATAAATGTAGATCAGGTGTTTGAACGGTTTTATAAAGCGGATGAAGCACGCAGTAAGACTTCCAGCGGTCTCGGCTTATCAATTGCGAAAGAGCTGGTACTTCGTATGGATGGGAAAATCAGCGCCCGGATAGAAGGGAATGAGTTCTGTGTGGAGATTGTGTTTCCAAAATAAAAGGAAAAATTTATATTAAAGCAAGTGAAAATGGGGAATGACTTTATATAGGTTTCATGGTAGAATTACAGTAGAAAGAGAAGAGTCACTCAGTCATTTGTTGTATGAAAGGATGAGTATAATGTATAAAGTAGAACTTAAATTTGATACAAGCAAGCTCGCTCCGGAAACGGTAAATCAGATGTGTGAACAGGCAGATCAGATTTTTGAGCAGGAGGATTTAAGCTGTGCAGTCAAAGCCCTTGGAAGCAGGATTTATCTTGACCGGGGACGCAAGCAGGACTATGGAAGATTCTGGGCAGCAATCTTTCAGTTGAAAAACTCCGTAGGAATTGCAGAGAATTTGTTAGAGTGTTTCTGGTATAACGGAACAGAAAAGGAGAACCTGATTACAGACTTTATAAGGAACTAACAGATGGACAGCTTACAGAGGAAAGGCATCAATTTTGACCTGAATACACAAGCACTAAAGGAATATTATCCGAAAGGTGACTGGCATAATGCATATGCGGATGTAAGGGACTTTTTTGAAGCAAACGGATTTGAGCATATTCAGGGATCGGGATATCATTCGGTGGAAGCAATGTCAGAAGCAAAAGCCATGGCAGTTATTTATCAGATGACAAAAGAATTTCCATGGCTCAATTATTGTGTGAATGTGTGTACCATATCAGATGTACCGGAACTGTTTGATATCTCGCATGTATTTGCCAGAGAAGCGGAACGGTTGGAAAAGAAAAATGCATGATTTGACAAATTATTTCCAATATGTTATATTCATCTCAAGCAAAAAAGGGAGTAGCTGAACGCCTTGAAAGAGGTGGTTTTGTAACCGACAACCGGTATCGAGAGATACCCGTAGCAAATGAGATAGCAAGACTTTTATTGTGGCAGAGGTCATGATAGGAGTCTTTTTTTATTATGAAATATAGAAAATCTGCCGCAATAGTCTGCTAAAAAGAAAGAGAGGATAAACGATGAGTAACGAAATGATGAAACGGGAAATGCAGGAAGCAGTACAGGCAGGGGAGCGGGCGCTTCAGAGCCTTTACGCAGCAAGGGATAAGTTGGGAAGTGCGAGAAACTGGGGCATTTTTGATATGCTTGGAGGAGGCTTTATCAGTGACTTTGTGAAGCATTCTAAAATGAATGACGCAGCTGCGTTGATGGAACAGGCGAAAAGCGATATTCAGCGTTTTCAGAGAGAATTAAGAGATGTGCAGGTTTCCTTGGATCTGCGCATGGAAATCGGCAGCTTCCTTTCCTTTGCGGATTTCTTTCTGGACGGGCTGGTGGCAGATTATATGGTGCAGAGCAAGATTGCAGATGCAAGAGAACAGGTGGATGATGCCATCAACCGGATAGAAAAGATACTTGCTGATGTGAAAAATCGGATGAATGGGGAGGTGTAGCATATGGGATGCCTGGGAAATGTGTTGTGGTTTGTGTTTGGCGGCGCAGTCAGTGGGCTGAGCTGGTGTCTGGCAGGTTGTCTCTGGTGTATTACCGTTGTGGGGATTCCGGTGGGGATGCAGTGTTTTAAATTTGCGGCGCTTAGTTTTTTCCCCTTTGGAAAAGAGGTGCAGTATGGTGGCGGAGCTGGTTCGTTCCTTTTGAATATCATCTGGCTGATTGTATCCGGTCTGCCTCTTGCACTGGAGCATCTGGCGTTGGGTACAGCTTTATGTGTGACGATTATCGGAATCCCGTTTGGTTTACAGCAGTTTAAACTGGCGAAACTGGCATTGATGCCGTTTGGTGCGGAGGTGTATTAAGATGCGATTATTTGATAAAAGGACACCGCTTCAGAAGGAGTGGGAAAAGCTGGAAGTACAGGAGCAGAGATTCCTTCAGAAGCGTTCAGAGAAAAGGGAGAGCATTCTGAATCAGAAACTGGAGGAAAAGATACCGCCGAAACTTCAGAAAACATTGGATACCGCTTTTGCGAAGGCATTTGCTCTGATTTTCGAGAAAGGAACCGGGGTTATTGAAAAGACGTATCAGCGGACAAAACTGGAGCAGGATTATCAGGTGCGGCAGTATATGGCGGATGTAAAGCAGAATTCCAAATCCCTCCGCTCTTTTTCTAAAAAGGCAAGAGATACGGGAACAAAGAATTTACTGCTATCCGGTGTGTCTGGAATCGGGATGGGCGTATTGGGAATCGGTCTGCCGGATATTCCGGTATTTACAGGGATGATTTTAAAGAATATTTATGAGACTGCTCTGCAGTATGGATACAGCTATGAAAGCAGGGAAGAAAAATATTTTATCTTATTATTGATCCGGGGAGCAGTATCCTATGGGGATACACTTTGTGAGATTGACGGGAAAGTAAATGAATTTATCAGAAACGGAATACTGCCGGAAGAGTATCAGGATAAGGAGCAGATCGAACAAACGGCGGGAGCTTTGTCAAAAGAGCTTCTGTATATGAAGTTCTTACAGGGAATTCCGGTGGTTGGTGCTGTAGGCGGAGCTTATGATGCAGTCTACATGAAACGGATCACAGAGTATGCAGAGCTGAAATACCGGCACAGGTATCTGGCGGGGCGGAAAAAGGCAGAGAATGGACAATTATGTAAAAGGTGTAAAAGTTATAGAGATATATGATGCCGCAAATAAGGAATTGCTGGTAAAGTATGATGATAAGCATAATATAGACAAGGTTATTTCTGCTTTAAATATAAAATCATGGAAAGAGACAGAAAAAAGCATAGGTATGAACCCTAAATATACCATAAAATTTTATTGCGATACTACGAACCAAGATGAAGAAAAAGATATAAAAGAAATTACCCTTTATGAAAATGGGGAATATGCTACGATTTTTATTACTTCTCCTGGCGGAGTAAAACAAAACTATAAAACGAGCATTGATATTTCTGAATTGGTTATCTAATAATATTTGTGTAATGAGAATGAAAATCTAATTCTTTCAAGTTTAACTAAGACATTCCCGGAGCAAATGCTCATGGCATTGAAGCGGATACAAACACTATTGTTTGATAGAAATAAGAGAGGTTATTTATAATAAAATGAGCCGCCAGAACTGTAGGGGTGATGCAGTACGGGCGGCTCATTTTCTATCTAAACGGATGTATCCGGAAGTTCCGGCAGTTGATCGGTGAGTTCTTCATATCCGAGAATATCTCCGGCACATGGCATCGATTGCCCTGTTCCCTGCTGTGGTTTCCGGAAGTACAGCCGATACCGATGTCCCTCTAGGAGTTTGATATTCTTTTCCAGTGAGAAGGCGTATTCCTTTCCGTTATCACTGGCAAACCAATATTGCTGGTTTTTCCCGAAGAGTGTCTGTTCCCGTTTCGTGCAGCTTACGTCCAGTGACAGATAAGCATGTGTATGGATCAGGTGGTAGAAACTGAGTGCACGCAAGATGCTGCAGATTCCGATGAGGAGGCTCATGAGGATAAAGAGCCGGTCATGGGTGGCGATCCCGAAGATGCACCCAAAAAGTACACAGAAAAAGCCGATTGCACTGATGGCAACCAGCTTTGTGAAAAATGGTTTTGGCATAAGGTTCCTTCCTTTAACATGTATGAAATGTGATTTGTTTATTCAGGTACAAATTAGCAATAGCCTGCAGCACTGGATACTGGGTATGGTGAATCTGGACATCATCCACAAGTGTTTGGTAAGTTGTCTCCGGTTCTGTGTATAACTCATCCATAATATCCGATTCGTTGTGGATTACTTTTTCCTGCTCCATACTTGTGACAAGCTCAGCGGTCGTGAGGGATACCTTATCAGCCAGCTTCAGAATGGTATCTTCCATCGGTGAAGAGGGTTTCTTCTTTAAATATCTGCCAAACTCTTTTGCACCAATAGTTCCTTCCAGATAAAGCTGAACGCAGCCAAAGAGCCGGATGGGAAAGGTATCCTTCAAGGGAATAATGGTCAGACTGCCGAGAAGGCGATATAAGGCATCCACCCCTGTCAGTCCAATTCCGCTTACAACCAGACCGCGTAAGGAAAGTCGGTTCAGATAGTGTTGGAAGGATAAGCCTTTCGGACCTTCTTTCTGTATCTGGCGCAGGGTATAGGCATCCTGGAGTTCATGGAGCGTCAGAATCTGGAAGGCAAGACAGCTCCAGAGCAGCAGCTCGTCATCCGATAGTCCATATTCTTGTCCATCGTTGATTACAAGAGGAATGGATTTTCCGCCTGTCGTTTTTTGAAATTTTAAGGTTCCGACAGAAGTATAAAGTGTCAGCATAAAAGTTCCCTCCTTCAAGGTTAAGTCAGAAGTGCATAGAGTGCATCATCCTGCTGTAATAGTTTCCGTGCTTTGCTCTGCCATGCCCGTACACGATTGGCTGGTACTTGGTAGTGTTTTGCCAAGTCAAAGCTGGTATATCCCTGCTGTTGCAGATAGAGGGCTACAATTCCCTTCTGAATAGTTGAGGACTGTCCGGTGCCAAGCTGGGTTAAATGCTCAAGAAGCAAGGTCTGGTTTGTGTCCTTTTCCGGGTGAGTTGTTTGTGTATCCTCGTAGGAAAACAAATCACGATAATGGAGATGTTCATCTTCAGATGATGCTTCGTCCAGAGAACAGAGCATGGAGCGGTCACGGGCAATTTTCCGCCAGTAGTCAAAGATGGCATGACGGATGATAGTTTTGGCATAAGGCTGGAATGATCTTCCTTCCTCAAATCCGACAGCCGACCGGCACAAAGCCAGATATCCAATCTGACATAATTCCTGTTGTTCTTCCTCAGTTACATAGGCAGCGGTGCGGGTCATGGAACGAATCATGATCGGAACCAGATCCATGGATTTTTCCACCAGTTGTTTTTGCTTTTTATTTAGTGGTAAGGTCATCATCAATCACCGCCTTTCAGCTGGCTGCCCGGAGGCGGAAGGGAATATGGTTGTTCTTTAAAACATCTGCGGATTCCCGAATGAGCTGGTCGCACATATAGTTGCTGAACTGTCCGATGTGAGCCTGCTTATCTGTCAGACAGAACTTATCTGCCACCCAGCGATATGCTTCCGGTTTGGAAAGGATGCCCTGTTGCCAGATCTGATCGAAAATTCGATGTGCCTGAATCCGCTTTTGACGAAGCTCCCGGTTGGCGAGCGTTCCTTTTGGTATCTTGGTTCCCGGATGTACCCCGACATAGGAATTGCAGGATGGATAGTGGGAGCAGACATAAACCTGTCCGCCATGAGAATGCGTTCCATATACAAAGGATGCATCTCTTAATATTGCTGTTCCGCCGCAGTAAGGGCAGCGGATGATTTTTGGTTTCTTCATCTGTTTTCACCTCGCTTGTACATACACGATACGTAACGTGTACGTGAATAACCAGTACGTACTGTATACTTATATTGTAAGTAAGCAGGTGATGAATTCCCATAGGACGCAAGCGGATACTGATCCCAGATTCGGACTAAATGGCACGAATCCCCATTTTTCAGATGCCGGGATAGAAAATTGCTCGGATGAGCGGGAATAAGCCGCTGTCTGTGAAACGTGGATAATTAACCGGTGTAAAGATGAACTTCTCACAGAAAATCCGTAGCAGGAATAAGCTGATCAGTACCAGACAGAGCAGGTAAGTGTTCCTGCGCCTTCTGGTCCATGGCTTTTTCGGACGGAATTTCACATACAGGACAAAAATCATGGGAATAAATATCAGGTTCGTAAAGACCTGATCGATACATTGGATGATTGAAATTACGTTTAACATAGGCAGTGCCTCCTTTCTTTACATATCCTGTACGTATAAGAGCCTGAAAGTGCAACTTTTTGTTACCAGTCATATTGCTGGTTCTCCTGAAGCCGGAGCAGTGCCGGAATGGGACATGGCTTTAAAGGCAGCTTCTGAGCGGCCAGATAGGGCAGATAAAGCTCTGTAAAAGCAGCAATGCTCATGCTTCCGGTACATTCGGTTGGCTCCGGTATCCGGGGAAACAAAAGCGCTGCATCTGAAAGAGGGAGGATGCAGGGGCTTCCCGTTTCATCCGGATGGAATAAAAAGCCAGAGTTCTCACAGCTTTCCTGTGCGTTACAAGTGCGGCACCAGACGTAGATACAGGAGTGCCAGTTCCCTTCACAGAGGTTCAGAAAATGACGGATGTGCTTGGCATCTGTCTTGCAGTGGGGGTGTTTCATATTCATCACCTACTAAAGAAGCAGGCAGTTCCATGTGGGAGCTGCCTGCAGGAGTCTTCGTTATGAGTTACTGATGTTTCTTTTTGCGTTTGAAGTAAACGATGCCCAGGACACTTGCACCTGCAAGTGCAGCTATGGCGATTCCGGCATACAGGAGAAGCGGCGTCTCATCGCCGGTCTTTACAGGCGGAGCTACCGGAGGCGTCTCCGGTTCTTTCGGAAGCTCCGTCATGTGTACGGTCTGACCTTCATCCTTCAGATCCTCATGGGAAGCAATCTCATGCTCGGTTTTTCCGTCTGTATAGTAGAGCTTTTCAAAGACAACCACATCCTGTCCGGCAAGAGCAGAAGCGTCGAAGGTAAAGGTAACTTCCACAGAGCCGCCAGCTTTTTCTGCTTTAAATTCTGCCTGAGCGGTAACTGGTTTTCCGTCTTTTAACAAAGCCTCTCCGGTTTCCTTATTCATCAGGGTTCCGATGACTTTGTACTCAGATCCAGGCATCAGACCATGATAAGTGACCGTATCTACGATAGTCGCTTCCTTGGAAGCAGAGACATCCTGATCCCCGTCACTGCCGTCTTTGGCTGTGGTTTTGATTTCCGGGAAGTAGATGGTCTGGTTGGCATCTTTGATGTCCGCATGTACCGCTACTTCGTGATCTTCAAAAGTCATTGTTTCAAATGCCACGAGCGTTTTTCCGGAAAGTGCAGAGGCATCAAAGGTAAAGGAAAGCTCTACGCTGCCGTTAGCTTCTTCCGGAGTGAAACTTGTTTCTGCAGTCACAGCTTTGCCATCCACATCGAAAGGTTTTTCGGTTTCCGCATCCATGAGTGTTCCTGTCAGCTTGTACTCTTTGCCTGGGATCAGGTTTTTGTATTCCACAAGGTCTGTAAGCGTCAGTTCTTTTTCCGGTTTTGCATAGTGTGTGCCGGAAGCAGCATCTGTTGCAGTGGTTTTGATTTCCGGGAAGTAAATAGTCTGTCCTTCATCCGCAATGTCTGTGTGTACGGCAACTTCCTTGTCTTTGTAAGCCAGGGATTCAAAGACAACTACTGTTTTCCCTTTTAAGGAGCTGGCATCAAAGGTAAAGGTAACATCTACCGTACCAGCGGATTCTTTTGGCTTGAAGGATGCTTTTGCTGTCACCGGTTTTCCGTCTGCTTCGACTGGTTTCTTTGTTTCTTTATCTATCAGAGTTCCAGTCACTTCATATTTCTGGTTAGGAACCAGCCCCTTAAAGGAAACCGTATCCACCAGCGTGATTTCTTCCTTTGCACAGGAAATATTGGAGTTCGTGTCCGCATCTTTCGCAGTAGTCTTGATTTCCGGGAAATAGATGGTCTGGTCTTCATCGTTGATGTCGGTATGGACTGCAAGCTGCATCTCATCCTGATATAATTCCTCGAAGACAACGGTTGTTTTTCCCTTTAAGGAAGTTGCATCAAAGGTAAAGGTTACTTTGACGGAGCCGGAGGATTTCTTTGCAGTAAATTCAGTTTCAGAAATCACCGGTTTTTCATCCACAAGGATTGGTTCCCCGGTTTTTTTATCCATTAAGGTTCCAGTCAGTTTGTATTTCTGGCCCTTTTTCAGTCCTTCGTATTCCACAACGTCTTCAATGGTCACTTCTTTTGCCGGCTGGCTCATGTGTGTACCGGTCTCGGCATCCAGAGCAGTCGTGCCGATCTCAATGGCATCATCGGTCAGAGTTCCAACCTGTATCAGAACAGAATCCTTATAAACCTTGACTTCAAAGGTTAAAAGATCCATGCCTTTGTTGGAATCACAACGCTGTTCCGCCAGAGTGTAAGTATCGTAAATGAGAGCGCCTTTGGAATCATCCGGTTTGGAGGTGCCGAACCAGATGCCGTCTTCCGAAGACTCACCCCGGTTGGTATTTGCGGTATGTTTGTTCCATTTGGAGGAAGTACTGGCATAACCGTTGGCATCTGTCACAATCACATGGCTTTCGCCTGTTGTTTTGGAAGTGATCTTAAATGGCACATTTGCCAGACGGTTCTGGCTGCCGTCAGCAATCTTGACAAATTCCAGATCCCCGCGGATGACCTGATTGGAGATGGAATTGTCTTTTGCAGTCAGTTCCACGATTTTTCCCTGTTCTGTGATGTCAAATTCTACAGAGATCTTTCCGCTGTTCAGATAACCGGAAGGTGCAGTTGTTTCATCCACACGGTAATGTCCGAATGGGAGAGCATCTTTTGCAGTTGCAGCAGAACCGGATTTATCGGCAGTAAGTGTAAGGACAACCTGATCTTTCGTGTAGGATGTTCCGTCTACTAATACCGGATTTTCATTTAACGTAGTGATCGCAAAGACAGTACCTTCCAAAGTGGCAGAACCCTGCGGTTTTGCTTCTCCGGTCTCGCTGTCACGTTTCTGGATCTTCACTCCGCCACGGATGACAGATTCTTCTATGGTAGAAGACTGGTATACCGAAACCATTTCCTGCTTACCGTCACCTGTAATTTTCTGTACGAAGACAGTTGGATTGAGCTGGTATCCGGCAGGGGCTTTGCTTTCCTGTACCGTTATGGTACCGAGCGGAAGACAGACGGTCTTGCCATCACTGGTATAGTAAAAGGCATCGCCGCTTACAAAGGAATCTTTGGTAAAATGCATCTTTCCGGAAACATCTGTTTTTAATACCCAGGTACGTGCCGGTTTCTTTCCAGCTTCCGCAGGATCACTGTCAGACTGCTCGGTATAGAACTTGACTGTAAATTCTGCGTTTGCAAGGGAAGCTGCTCCCTGTGGGGAGGCTTTCTTTGTTTCGGCATCCAGCTTTTCAAGCACCAGATTCATGGGATTATTCTGCGGAATATCTGTTACGTTTGCAGCAGAAGTCTGTTCTGCTTTTACGGTGACTTTGTGAGCTTTGGTGTCTACAATGTAGCCTTTGGAAGCAGAGAGCTCTTTTATGGTATAATCGCCTTCCTCCAGTTCGCCGGATCTGGCATACCCGTTTTCATCAGTGGTCAGTTTCTGGATGAGCTTCTCACCCTGATAGATCCCATACACAGCACCCTTTAAGCTGTAATTCGGATTCCCGTCCGATACGCTTCCGTTGGCAGAAGATTTTTTCAGTTCGATCCAGCCGTTTGGAACCTGATACCAGCTTCCGGCAATGGTCTGGCTGCCCTGTCCCGGAACGATGAATGCCCGGAAGCCTTCCGGCGGGTTCGGAAGTCCCTGAATGGCACTGGCTACTTCCAGTGCTTTATCAATATAGGACTGCGGGGCGCCATGGAAAGCTCCGGTGTCAGCGGAATTACCGGCATAGATGTAAGCGACAACCAGATGTCCGATGACATAGCTGTTATCATCACTCCAGCCACTGAAATATTTATCCTTGACGACTTTATCGTAGCCGTAACCGCCGTTTAAGTAGTAGAGCGCTTTTCTGAGCGGGGAGTTCTGGCTTAAAAGGTCATAGGAATAGGAACCAGAGGAAGGTGTTTTCTTCAGTGGTTCCACGCAGTAGGCAGTATTGCTCCCGTCAAAGCTCATGCGGGAGGTAAAATAGCTGCCGTAAGGGATATTGGCACCTGCCTTGTAGCTGATGGTGCCGTCGGCTGCATGAACCGGAAAACTGCCGGAAAACAATGCGCCGACTGCGACAAGGACTGCCAGCAGCATAGCCAGCGTCCGTCTGGTATAGGATTTGTATGTCTGTAACATAAGTCTCCTCCTTCTTGAAGTTCAAATGAAAAGGGCAGCGTCAGTGCTGCCAAAAGTTACACAGCCTGTTTCTTCTGTTTCGCAAGGATTTCCAGAAGCTCCTGCCGATCTGTGGTAATCAGCTCCTTTTCCAGATTGGAAGCCTTAAATTCCACAGTGATGTTATTGTTGTTGGTTGAGATCAGACCGTTGCCCCGCTGGAAATGGGTGATGTTCATTACTTCTGTTTCCGATAGATGCAGGATAGTCTTCACCCGCTGTGCCTCTTCATCCTCCATGTTCAGGATAATCTTGGTCTTGCAGTTATTGATGATACCCTTGCCGTACTTCCCGTCATCCAGAGCAAAGAAGTCGTTTAAATCCTGTGTGGCAAAGATGCCGGCTCCGGAGTAAGCACGGATGATCTTGGCAATCTCCAGTACGAATTCCGCTGCAAGCCGGTTGCTGGATGCACCGATGAGCTGCCAGACCTCATCGACAAAGATGGCTTTCTCTTCGGTACGGTTTTCCTTCGCTTTATCCCAGACATAATCCAGGGCAACGAACATGCCGACCGTTAAAAGATCGCTGGAACCGGTCAGTTCGGAGATATCCAGTACCGTATATTTATTGGTCAGGTCCACATTGGTCTGCTGGTTAAAGGAAGAAGCAGAACCGTGAACCAGGCGGTTCAGGATATGAGCCAGACGTTTGGTATCCTCGCTTTCCAGCAGGACATTGTAGACATCCTCCAGAATGGGCATCTTTTTGTACTGCTCCGGATGCTGCGGATCTGTCAGGGATTCATTTTTATGTGTAATCCCTTTTCTGGCATAGGTTTTGATTAGGGCTTCATCCAGAAGCTGCTTCTCCTCATGGGACATATCCGGGATCAGCAGACTGAAGAAGATGTGAAGCCTTTGGATCTTGCCTGCCAGTGCGGAGGCATCCAGTGTCGGTCCGTCCAGCAGTTCATTTACAGAATTGTCTACCTTCCGGATTTCCATGATGTTGATACAGTTCTTACTGGCAGGAGAGATCTGGATAAATTCTCCGCCGACATTCCTTGCAGCCCGGTAAAATTCGTGTCCCTTTAGCGGAGCGATGATGAACACCTGGATGCCTTTTCTTCGCATCCTTAGTGCCATGGTCTGCATGGTGAAGGTCTTTCCTGCTCCCGAACAGCCTAAGATACAGATGTTGCTGTTCTTGTACTGCCTGGAATCAAAGATATCCGCAATGACCAGGGAATTGTTATGCTTGTTTACCCCAAAGAGGATTCCGTTATCATCGCAGATACTGTAGCTGACGAAGGGATAGCAGCTTGCCGCCCCGGAAGTCAGTACGTTCCGCTTGGACAGCTTAAAAAGCTTCTTGTCCAGATTTGCCAGCGGCAGAGAGGATAAAAATCCCTGCTCCTGTAAAAAGTAGCAGGAGTGTAAGTTCATATCCTGCGAGATCAGGAGCTTTTTCATTTCCTGAATCCGCCACTGCAGTTCTTCCAACGTGGAAGCAGTAATGGTGATGAGAAGATTCATGTAATAGAAATCTTCGTTGTTGGCAAGTCCCTGCTTCAGAAAATATCCGGAGCGGATGGCAGAATCCAGATCGTCATAATCAGTGTTGGTATCGGACGCATCCTTTAATTTGGAACGGTTGATACGGATCTGCTGACCGAGACGCTGCTGAATCTTGTCCTTTGGCTGTTTCTGGAGAAAGAAATCAATATCAATCCCTTCCCCGGCATTGACAAGGAGTGACAGCCATCCGGGAGTTACCCGGTTTTTGTAGCCGTCAGACGGCACAAGCAGGTAGGAATGGTAAAGCCCATTGATCTGCACATAATGGGAGTGCTTGAAATCCACACTTTCCGGTGCGAGAAACTCGTTGATCCGGATGTGATCCAGTTCCTCCATGCGATTTTCCTTTGTATAGGCGGACAGTACAGTGCTGATCCGGTTCGAAAGCGGAACCTCCGTACAAAGGGTACGGTTTAAAAGGGTGTAGAGAACATCCGTAGTAAATTCATCCTCATTGTCATGGGAGACCACTTCATTCCCGCACTGGTATAGAAAGGTTTTGGCGGTCTGGGAGGCTGTCTCAAGAGCAGCAAGGATTTCCCGTTCCTCTTCCTTTCGGTTTGCGTTGAATGGTTCATATTCAAAGATCAGAAAGAACCGTCTGGATACTGCTTCTCTGGAACTTAAGTTCTGGACAAACTGGATGTAGTCACGCTGCAGTTCCTGACAGTGGGGATCGGTTTCCCGCTCCAGCTCCAGCTGGGACTGCTCCAGATGCTTATTGATGTCTGCTTTTTTGGAGATCATCTTGATCTGGAGTTTGACAGGGCTGATCTTTAAGTAACTGATAAAGCTGTAGATAATGCCCTGCTGTTCCCTGGCACTTCGAAGCAGAAAGTTGATTGGTTCAATCTCCAGGATCTTCACGTACCGTCCGTCTGTGGTATAGACGATTCCGTTTGCGATTTTTTCCACCGGAAGATAATCCTCCAAGGTCTGGTCTTTCTTTCGCTTTTTCCGGGAAACGGGTTTTGACGTGGCAGATGAGGTGTCCTCCTTGGAAACCACCTTTTTTTTCTGCTCTTTTTTTGCAGCCCGCTTTTCGGAAACTGCCCGTTTTTCTTCCTCCTTTCGTCTCCGGGCTTCCGTTTTTTTCTGTATTTTTATCTGTTTCGCCGCCTCTTTTTTCTGTCGGCTGGCTTCTTTCTGCTCCCACTTCAGATAACGGATATCTTCCTTTGCCTGTTTTTTGATGCCCCGCTTGGTGGAGGTATCAAACTGCCGGTGTTCTTTTTTTTTACTTTTTGGCGGAGCTGGTGCGTCCGGTTCAGACTGTGGGGGAGCCGATGCCATTACTTTGGAAGGCTCTGCCATTTTTTCTGCTTTCCGGTGTTTCTTTGTCTTTGGCTCTTTGAAACGTGGTTTCCTGCGTGGCTTTCCTTCCGGAAGACTGTCGGACCTCCAGATTACCCTGCGGTTCACTACAAAACGCAGGGCATTCATCAAAAAGGCAGTGATGCTCTCCCCGCCGATTCCAATCAGGGCTACCATTGCCGCTGGAAGTGCGGTCATGCAGAGAATGATGATGCGGGCAGTCAGGGACAGCGGCAGGTGGAAAACAGGGATACCGATTGCCAGGGAAAGAACAATGCTTTCTATGGCATTGCGGATGTCAAAAGTTCCGTTTAGGATCTTGCCTTTCTCAATGAAGTTGGAAGGGATAAAGGAAACCGGTGTTTCTTCTGGCTGTGTCATGGCTGCACCTCCTTTTTCGTATCTTTCGCATCTTCGGAAGGCACAGAGGCACTGCCGGATTCTGTGTCCGGAGCTTCCGGGCTGTCAGAAGTATCCGGATACCCGCCTTCCTGCAGGTGTTCAATGTCCTGCGAAGTCAGGGACGGCAGGGAATCATCGGTTTGCTTTTCGTAAACAGTCGTATCTGCAGAGACCTGTACCCTGTCTTCTCCAAATAAAAACACACCCGTCGGGGTGTGGTAGGTAACCGGAAGCGTATCCTGATCGGAAAGTGAAAACATCAGGCAGACGGTTGTTTCGGTAGGGTAGCTGGTTTTTTCCGGCAGGAAGGTGATGCTTGTCTGTTCTTTTTTGACATACTCTTTTAGGTAGACAGGAAACTGCCCTTTGAGAGAAGCAATCTGGCTGTCGGAGAAAAATGCTTTTAAAGCATCAAAATCCAGATATTCCGGCATGGGGGTATCAGAATTTGTTTCTGTTGTTTCCTTTGCCGGTTCCCTGCCTTTGTTTCCGGAAGCTTCTTTTTTCTGGCTTTTCCAGAAACTGGGGAGAACCAGTCCGGCAAGCAGCAGAAACAGCATCAGAAAAATGGAAAGAATCACTTTTGTTCTGTTCATAATGGCTCCTTTATTTTTTGTCGAAGATCCAGTAGGCATTTGCCGTAGCATGGATTTCCGACATCATATCAAATTCACGGTTAATATAGTTCTTTGCGTCACTGTCATTGGGATCATTGACCAGTACCTTGCCGTTTGCCGTAACACCTCGGAGTACGATGAAGTGTCCGCCGCTGGTGAAAAGTCCTGCCCGCTGAGAGGAGATGACCGGACAGCCTTCGGAGAGTGCCTGAAGTACCGTATTGGCATTGCTGGTCTGTGTGACGCTGCCACAGCCGAAATGACTGGCTGCAGCCTGAAAGTAGCTCCAGTAGGTTCCAACTCCCGGCTTGTAATAGGAATTCCCGCACCATGCCACCGCATCCGGAGGGGTAATGGTATTCCCGGTCAGGTAGCTGGCGATCATGGCAAAGCTGGTAGGCCCGCAGCCGGAAGATGCGATGGAGCCGCCGCCATAAGGAATGTTCCCGTAATCGGTCTGGAGATAGTGCGGAATCTGCATTCCGTTTGCCGGATAGCTTCCGCCGGTATTGGTAATCTGATAATACCGGAGAACATGCTCCACATATTCCTTGTCCCCATACCGGTCATAATGCCAGTTCGGACGGGCACACATCATATCCGAATAAGCAATGGCGTTTTCTTTGGTATAACCGCCGTCACGTTCCATTGCCCAGTCGATATAGCCGGAGCCGTAATTGTAACCCTGAAGCGCCAGCTTGATGCGGTCCAGGTCGGTAGGTCCGGTACATCCTGCTTTATCCAGTGCATACTTTAATTCCTGAATCCCACATTCGATGGAATAAGCAGGATCGGTGATGCCGTTGGGGACATGGGGGTATTTCTTATTAAAGCCGCCTTCTGCCGCCTGCATGGGATCGCTTCCACGCCCGCCGCTTTCCTGCATCATGACTGCCATGAGGAGTTCCACATAAGCTTCCATGCCGTATTTCTGTGCGACCTGCTGGATGGTAGCCCGGTAAGCCAGCACCTCATCGCTGACACCTACCGCCATGGCAAGACCGGAAGCGGAGCCGCCAAAGAACATGGTCAGGTTTTCCACATAACTGTCTGCCGTTTTTTTCTGCTTATCGGTCAGATGAAAGACGTGATCTGCAAAGTAGGCATCTCCGGCATAGCTGACCGTGTAGGTATGGCGGGTAAAAGTAACCTTTCTGGGTGGTGCATTTTCCTCTTCCGCCGGAACTTCCACCGTGGCCGTTTCTGAAGTAACGTCATAAGAAAAAAGCCCGTCCTCGTTTTCCCGGATCAGGCTTTTGAGTTTGCTGATATTTATATTTTTATAGTCATCCTGGCTGGCACAAAACTGTGCGATGAGCTGGTTCGCATTTACGATGATACTGGAAGCGTAAGGATCGCTGATAGAGGCAGTATCTCCTTCCGGGAGTCTGGCAATTTCCGCATTGATCTTAGCAAGCAGTGCATCATGGCTTTCCTGAAGCACCTCCACGATTGCCTGATTGGAAGCCCGGATATTTTCACTGATTACCGTGTTGCTGGTCAGTGCTCCGGTATTTTCAGAGAGGTCTCCGAAGACGAGTCCCGGAAGCATGACAAGGAACAGAATGGGAAGCATCAGTACACCGCCGACGGCTGCTCCAGTTTTCGCAAGGGTGCGCCTGTGCCGGAATACTGTACCGATGACAGCAAGAGGACTGCCCATCAAGGCTGTTTTTGGCATGTTACATACGCTCCTTTCGCTGTGGGGCTGGCGGCAGTTTCTGGACAATGGATTCATTGTAGGCTACTTTGCCGCTGCCGGAAGTATATGGTGTTTTTTCGACCGTATCCTGTGCATACTGCTTGTACCAGGTGGAACCATCCACGGACTGTACCGTAGAGTAGGAGCCCTGAGTAGGAGCTGCATACTGGTCGGCATGGTACAGGGCAAAATCCCGGTTTCCGGAGCTTCCGGTTTCGGTACCGGTGATCCTTCCGCCACCGATTTCTACATTATCATAGGAAGAACCGCCGCCCGGATTGATGCCCATATAGGAAGTAAAGGCTTTCTGTGCGTCTGCTCCCTTGATGGAACCTACCTGACCGTAATTTCCCTGTGCAATGTTGCTGATGACCTGATTGGCAAAGTCTCCGCCTTTGTTCAGGGATGACTGGTAGAGCATGTTTCCGATACTGCTGTGTTCGGTATAACCGGTTGCGGAATTGACCGCTTCTCTTTGTACCTGTCTTCCCACTGCCCCGGCAAGCCCGCCGGATAGGAAGCTTCCTGCGACAGCCGCACTTCCGGGAGAAGAGGCTTTGTGGTAGCCGCCACCACCATGGGAACGCATGGAACCGGTCAGGCTCCGTCCTGCAATCAGAAGTTCAGCCATCATGTTTCCTCCGGTATTGCCGACATTGATGCCAAGCGATGCCAGAAAAGAATCAATTTTCTGGGATACCTTTAAAAAGGCAATGGCACACAGGAACCAGACGAAGACATTTCCGGTTACCGCTTCCTTTCCCTGACTGGCAACTGCCGCTTCCACGTCTGCTTCCGTAAGCTCCGCTGCAAAGACCGGCATGGAGCAAAACAGTACCAGACAGGCAGTTAGTACCAGGAATGGTATGAGTTTCTTTCTAAGTTTCATTTTGGTCCTCCTTTCTTATAGGGATAACGGATTGGCAAGGAAGGTGCCGACCATAGAAGTAAACAGCCGCAGGCACCACGCATTCATCAGAAGCAAAAAGAACTGGCCGCCAAGCATCCGGCACCAGCTTTTGAAGATATTTCCGGTTGACTGGCTGGCACCCATGGAAAAAGCTGCCGGGGCTGTGTAGACCAGTACCCCCAGAAGAATATAGCGTTCTGCCGCTTCAAAGAGCAGTTTGATGTAGTTCCACGCCAGAATCAGTACCAGAATCAGTGCAATGATGGCTACCGCCCCATTTGCACAGACTCCCAGGATGACTGTGACTACGGAGTTAAAATCCGCAAATTTTAAAGGCGGCAGGTCTTCCGTCAGAATCCAGTTGTACGGTGTTCCTGAAATCTTCAGGAGCAGATCCACAATATCTTTCGCATAGAAGGTGAGAAAGATAAAGAGGAAGGAACGGATGGACAGCTTAATGGGATCTTCCGCTTCGATACCGGCTCCCATAAAGTAATTTTTAAAGAGCTGCCATACCCAGTTTAAGAGGATCAGCCCGATGCCCAGTGCCAGAAAGACCTGATACATGGTCTCGGCAGCAGGAAAGTAGCGAAGAAACGTATCCATGGAACAGCCCAGAGCACCGAGGACTGAAGTGGTGATCAGATCCAGAATGTTCATGACCTGTTCGGCAATCCATTCCACGATTCCGTCAAGTATTCCCATAGTGGCATCTCCTTTCGTCTATCCGTTCCATTTTCCGCCTGCAAAGAACGGGGTGATGTAAGCCATGATAAAGCCAAGCCCGTTTAAGATCGCCCAGGTAATGACGATACGCTTGAGCCATGCACGTGATTCGTCCACGGTTTTTCCGCTTTTGGAAAAATTCATCATCAGAAGGGCAACCGATGCCGTTACGACTGCAGCAATGGTGGAAATGAGGATAATCTGGTTATAGACATCCTTCATGATCTCATTGGCTTTGGTCCAGATGGTAGCGGCAAAAACCGGCTGTGTGTATCCGCAGAGGACTGTGACAGCCAGAAATGCAGCATACAGGCATCTGCCATAATTGACATGCCGTTTTGTGTCCGGCGGAGCGTTTTTCAGTTTGTGTTTCACGTAAAAGTACCTCCTTTTTATAAGAGCGGCAGGAGAATTACCTCCCCTGCCTTTGCTTATGGTTTTCCTGCCTCAAGAAAGGACGCAGCCCGGTCAATGCAGGCTGCGTCCTAAATCAAAGTATGAAATTGTAAAGATCCTCCTATCTTACAGAAAAAACGCAGCTTATTTGCCGCAGGAGAGGCTTCCCATACGGCAGTGCTGCGTTTCGTTCTGCATATAATTTTGACAATATCAATTTTAACATGGGTAAATTACCGCTACAATCGCAGGACTGTGCCAGTTACAGACGATGGAGTGCCAAAAATGTGACCAACGCTAAAAGCGTTATAAATGCAATCCTTATGGATACTGTAAGCGTGATTTGCAACCAATTATACTGGATTTACATGACTAATGCTTTAAGCGTTAGTGAATACTGGAAGGAGGAGGTGTGCGTGTGAAAGGAATGGGAAAGGCAATCCGCAGGTACAGGGAAGAGGCAGGAATTACGCAGGAGAGACTGGCTGAACTGGTGGATATCAGTACCAACCATCTGGGTGCGATTGAGCGGGAAGTGAAAACACCTACGATGGAAACATTTGTAAAGCTGTTGAATGTATTAGGTGCGGAACCGAATGAAGTGCTGAAGGAAGTGATTCCTCTTACCAGAATGGAACATACTTCTGTAGTGGAAGGAAAGCTGGAAAGGCTCACACCGAAGAAGCAGGAAAGCGTGCTTCGGATGCTGGATGTGATAATTGAAGAGATGATGAAATAGAAGCTGTCTGCGAAATTGCCGCAGGCAGTTTTTTTGAAAGCTGTATATGCAATAAAACACATAAAAATATGCGATTTATGATGAAAGTGATTGCAAGATTTGATATAGTAATCCTAAAAGCATTATAAAACTAATTCTTAAAGGATGACTATAATATGAAAAAGGGATATGTGGGATTATTGGCATGTGCGTCAGGAATTCTGATCGGACTGGGAATCAGCCGGCTGGATCTGACAGGTTATCTTGAAAAAACACAGGAGCAGGAATATCACCCGGTAGAAAGAAAGGTGCCTGAATCAGTAGAAAGCAAGCTGAAAGATCCAAAACAGTGCTGGCTGTGTGGAAGCGATGAACGGAGTATGATGGATTATTTCCGGAAGTTTGACGATCTGGGAGTGATCTGTACCAATCACTGGTATGTGATGGATATGCATATCCGGAATCATGATGAGGACGGGAATCTTACCGGCCCGCAGGGAAACGGGCATATGGGTTATACCGGGACAGGAGAAGGCGGCTGCTTTTTCCATACGGAGCAGATGTCGGATTACGGGATTTCCGAAGTATCGGTGGATTACGGGGAAGATAGTATCTTCGATGTGAAAAAAGTACAGAACCATCTGTGTCAGGAATGCCTGGATAAGCTGGTGGAAAGCATGGAGGTATTCTGTGAGGAAACGCAAAAACCCAAGCCCCGTGATCTGGTACTGGTGGATTTTCAGACATTGGAGCTGTACGCCATTCAGGAGCATAATGCGGGATACTTTATCCGGGATTATTATGTGGAAATTGAGTCGGAGGAAGATGGGGTGGAAGTAAAGGCATTTTACTGCCCGAAGCTTAATAACGGGAAAAAGGATGGAGAATAAATTGAGGTTTGCATTGGTGAGGAGTATAATGTAAGTACGTGTTATGTATTGGAAAAACTTGAATTTAGCAGAAAGAAGGATTGTTATGAAATTTATCAATACTAGAAAATTCACATGGATAATTTGTATAATAGGATTTTTGCTTGCTCTTGTAAGTATATTTTTCTTACCGAGTATTATTCCAGTACATTTTGCAAATGGGATTGCGGATGATTATGGAAGAAAAATACAAATATTTTTATTTCCTATATTACAAGTGCTTATCACTTTTTTGACTGGACGAGAAAAAGTAAAATATTGCCTGACACATTCAAAAACTTTCTTAACGGACATTCAGTTTAATTGGATGATAGATGGTGTACTTTTATTGGTAATGTTTGCAGAAATATGGGTTATCTATGCTTCATTTGCATAGAAATACTTGCATAACAATTTACATTTGATTGAGCAGATAAAAATGATTTGAGGTGGTAGCAATGAAAAAGCGATTGGGAATCATAGCCGGAATTTTAGGAATTGTATTGGCAGTCATTGGCATTGTACTGAAGCAGAAAGAAAACACAGCCGTTTCTGTTATTGGTGGTGCGGATGGCCCGACTTCTATTTTCATAGCAGGGAAGTTAAATGGTGATAATTTTATTTTTATGATTGTAGTTGGAATTATTTTATTGATTTTGGCAGGAGTTATTTTTTACAAACGTAAGCATTAAGTTACAGTTTTTTAGACTGTGTATGGCGGAAGAACCGGGAAAGTGTAGATATATCATGGGGATTTTGGAAAAAAATAAAAAAAGTAAGGGTACAGCGTTTGTCTATGATGAGAATAATGATTACTATAAGATGGAAATAAACGGGATTGAATTTGTCTGTGACAGTATACATTCCGATTATGAGAAGCATGCAGTTGAACTGGCACAGGCGTATGAGAAAAGGCTGCCGGATATCGTGGATTATCTTATGCCGGATATAAAGGAGATGTTTGGAATTACAAATCCAGATGTAATAGCAAACTCACTAGGAAAGCCGAGTATAGATTTGGATAGAGGAACACTGACTTATCTGGAGCACACAATGGACAGCCTACATATTATTGAAATGGAATTTGACGGTATCTTCACGGCATTCTATAACTCCTGTATTGATGGATAGGACTTTAGTAACATAGAGCTGCAGTTGTCTACAGCTTTTATCCAGACTTCGGATGTTACAGAGAAGCAATCAGAAATGGATTGATCGATTTCTGAAGCAGTATCCGGTGAAATCCTTGAACATATGAAGGAAAAGTATGTATGTTAATTTTATTTTTATTGTAGACAAAAGATAGGACTGATATGATAAAAGAACAGGTTATTACAAATAGAGGTGGAGTATTTGATGCAGAAAATATTATTACTGGAGGATGACTTGAATCTAAATCGGGGAATTGCCCTGTTACTTTCACAGGAAGGGTATGAGGTTCGTCAGGTTTATACAATAAAGGAAGCAAAAGAAGCATTTCAAAAAGGAGATTATGCTCTTGTTATCAGCGATATTACATTGCCGGATGGTACAGGACTGGATTTTGGAAGGATGGTACGTGCAGGTGGAGATACATATCTTATCTATCTTACGGCTTTGGATCAGGAAATAGATATTGTAAATGGTTATGATACAGGGGCAGATGATTATATTACCAAACCATTTTCACTGATGGCTTTGGTGTCGAAGGTGAACGCATTGATGAGACGGCTTTCTAAGGTACAGGCACAGATTATGTCTTCCGGAGAGATTACGGTGCATATGAAAACGATGCAGGTGTATAAAGGGGATGAACCAGTTACTTTAAGTAAGAAAGAATTCTCTCTGTTGCTGTATCTCTGGGAGAATGCAGGACAGATTGTTTCAAAAGAAAGTATCCTGGAGCATGTATGGGATATAGACGGTCAATTTGTCGATGATAATACGGTTACTGTCAATATAAGCAGACTGAAGAATAAACTTGGAACAGAAGAGATAGCGAATGTGAGAGGACTGGGATATATATGGACCGGAAAGGTAAACAAAAATTAAAACGGTATTTTATCGTATATGTAATCTTTGCAGTATTTTTTACAGTAGGAATGTATCTGATAACAAAGTATGAGGAAAATGCGAAAGCAACGCAGATAGCACTGCTCCTTGCAGAACATCCTGAACTGGAAGGGGAAATAGTTGCAATCTGGGAAAAGTCAGGAACAGTAGATTTTATAAGAGACCGGGACGATCAGAAGATAGAAAGAGTCGTACAGATGCTGGAAGAAACTTATGGTTATCACTCAGGGAGTGGATCTTCAGATGTGGTTATAAGGATTATCTGGGGAATTGGATTACTAGTGGGAGTCATAGTATGTAGCCTGTTCTTGTACCTGGACCGAAGAAAAAACTGGAGCAGATACGGTGATGAGGAACAATTACAGCAATTATATGAATGTCTGCAGGAATTCAGAAAAGGAAAATTCCAAACATATCCTGAAGAAACATCAGAATCGGAACAATGGTTAAAGGTGTGGGAATCTGTAAAGGAGCTGGGGCAATATTTCGAAGATTTGAAGGAACGTCTGGAGCAGGAAGAAAATGGTACGAAGAGTCTGATTACAGATATTTCCCATCAGTTGAAGACTCCGATTGCATCACTCCGGATGAGTCATGAGCTGGTGGCAGAAAATCGGGTTACAGGAGAAGAACAGAGGGAGTTTCTGGAGCAGGAATCACAGGAACTTACCAAACTGGAACAGCTCTTGAATGAACTGGTAAATCTTTCAAGGCTGGAAACACATATGATCCAGATACATTCGCTTCATGAAAGCCTGAAGAAAACGCTAACAGAGGCTGTCAGTCAGATTTATATGAAGGCAAGAGGAAAAGATATTTCCATTCAGGTGGAGATGGATGATGATATAGTTGTGAACCATGATTCAAAATGGACGGTAGAAGCATTAACGAATATCCTTGAGAATGCAGTCAAATATTCACCGGAACATACAACGATTACAGTGAGGACGCAGGAGCTAGCAAGCAATGTGCTTATTGAAGTAGAAGATGAAGGAATGGGCATTCCTGCGGAGGAACTGCATAAGATCTATCAGAGATTTTACCGGGGAAGGAAAGCAAAGGAACAGGTAAAAGACGGAGCGGGTGTCGGTCTGTATCTTGCCAGAAAGATCATAGAAGAACAGGGGGGGACAATAGCAGCCAAAAGAAAGGCTGAGAAAGGTATGATATTTAAAGTGACACTGCCGCTCATAATAGGAGAATAGTCGGAACCCTTACAAAACTGTTATGGTTGTTGTAAGGGTTTTGTAATGCAGGAATGTTATAGTAGGGGTATGAAATGGAAAGGGGACTTGAAGATATGAGTAGTATTTTAAAAGTAGAAGATCTAGTAAAGTATTATGGAGAAGGCGAGAATCAGGTGAGAGCCGTGGATCATACAAGTTTACAGATAGAGAGAGGCAAGTTTACAGCTATCGTAGGACGTTCCGGCTCCGGAAAATCTACACTTCTGCATCTGATTGGAGGGCTTGACAGACCGGATTCCGGCAAAGTATGGATTGATGGAACCGATATCTATTCTCGAAAAGATGATAAACTGGCACAGTTTCGAAGAAAGAAGATAGGATTTATCTTTCAGGATTTTAATCTGATTCCATCGCTGAATGTGTGGGAGAATATCGTTCTTCCGCTGGGACTTGATAATCGCAAGGTAAAGCCGCGGGAAGTGGAAGATATTCTCAAAAAAATCGGACTGCAGGATAAGAAAGATGCGATGCCGTCTGCTTTGTCTGGTGGACAGAAACAGAGAACTGCGATAGCCAGGGCATTGGTGACAAGACCGGCGATAATTTTGGCGGATGAGCCGACTGGAAACCTTGATTCCCAGACTGAGCTAGAGGTTATGAGCCTATTGAAAAGCTGCGTGTCGGATTTCGGGCAGACGCTTATCATGATTACCCATGATGAAACGATTGCCCAGATGGCGGATGAAATGATTATCATTGAAGATGGCAAGGCGGTGAGAAGATAATGAAGATGACGACCAGAGTTGCATATTGCAATATGCGGCATTATAAGAGCAAAAACATACTGATTGGAATTGCCATTATCCTGACAACATTACTGCTGTTCGTAATCCCATCAATCGGAAAAGATATGGTGGAAGTGAACTTTGCGGTAATCAATAAGATTTATCCAACATGGCATGCCCTTTATCGGAACGTGGACGAGAGTACAGTTATGAAACTGGCGGCACATCATGATGTGAAAACTTACGGACTCCGCAGCGATGCGGGGTACATGAATCTGGAAGATGCGACGGTTTCCATGATGTATATGGACAGAACAGGGATGGAACTTTATAAAGTGAAGCTGAAAGAGGGGCAACTTCCGCAGAAAGAAAATGATATTGTGGTTTCAAAAGGAATACTGGAAGCATTAGGACAGAATGGGAAAATCGGTGACACTATCACAGTACCTTATCAGATTCTGAAAGATGACGGACTGGATTATACGAAGGAGAAAGACTTTCGAATCTGTGGTTTTTTAGCAGATAATGAGAGCAGCAAAGAACAAAAACAATATACATCATTGGTTTCAGAGGCCTTTCTGAAAGCGGAGATACCGGTAGAACAGGTGAAATATCGGTTTTTACTTCAGGTGAATGGACAGAAAGGAAATACGACTGCAGATTATACAGAGACGATACAGAATATTGCCAGACAGTTCGGGATTTCCGAGGATGACATGAATATTAATAAAGAGTATCTTGCAGCAAATTATGTGGATCCGGCTACAATTCCGGTGATTGTAGGAATCATGCTTATTGTTGTATTGGCGGGCATTATCACAATTTATAGTGTTTATTATGTATCTATGAACCAGAGGGTTCGGGAATTTGGAAAGTTAAAGGCAATCGGGGCTACGAAACGGCAGCTTAGACAAATCGTACTAAGAGAGGGAATGGGAGTGGCGTTGTTTGCCATTCCGATAGGACTTTTGATCGGAACAGTTGCTGTGAAAGTTGTACTTCTCCAGTTTGTAGAACATGCAAAGGATTCAAACGTACTTATAACAGAGGCATACAAGGTTGTAGCTAAAGGAGAAGTCCAACTTTATTATTGGTGGATTTATCTGTTGGCAATTGCAGTGACTCTGTGTACAGTGTATCTGTCACTGATGAAGCCTATGCGTATGGCGGCGAAGGTATCAGAAATAGAAGCTATGCGTTACCAGGGAGGCAGTAAGCGACAGAAAAGCAGCAGGAAGGGATATCAATTTCTGAATATCGGACGACTGACCAAGAGAAATCTTGCAGAGAATAAAAAGAAGAGTACTATCACGATTGTATCTATGGCCGTTACCGGAATATTTGTCATGATGGTAGCAACGGTGCTGTCTTGTGCAAATCCGATGGAAAGTGCAAAGAGTTCGATTGTGGGGCAATATGAGATTTCTCCAATTGTGGAATCCGGGAATAAAGAGCATCCTGAATATGAATGGGCGGAGGTTCAAAAGAATAATCCATTAAATGAAGGACTAAAGCAGCAGATAGAGGAGCTTGACGGTGTTGAGCGGGTAGATGTGTTTACCGCGTTGAAGGTATCAGGAGGACCTTTTGAAGAAAAAATTGGAACCGAATTTATCAATGGAGTGCCGGAAGAATACGCAGAAGAGCTGAAAAAAGGAATCACTGAAGGCAATGTCACATACGAGGAATTGAAATCCGGGGATAAAGTGATTCTGGACCGCGCGCTACTTCACTGGTATCCAGATATTAAAGTGGGAGATAAGCTGAAACTCAATATTCATGATGGAGATAATACCTTTCAAAAAGAGATTGAAGTGGCAGCAATTGGTGAATATGGAACAGGTCTGACAAACTATAACTGTCTTATCATGGCAAAAGAAGGGGCAGAGAAACTTACCATAAATAATTCTTCCAGCTATTTTCAGGTGATTGCAGATAAGGATTATGATGAGGCACTGGAAGCATCTCTACAGGCTATTGTGGATGGATCAGGCAGACTGCAGATGCGTACCTGGAAGAATGAGTACGATACATGGGAAAATGCCATACAGATGACTAGAGGTGCATGTTATGCATTTATCATCATTCTGGCAGCAATCAGCATTATGAACTTGATTAACACAATGATCAATAGTGTCCATGTGCGAAAAAAGGAGCTTGGCATGATGCAGGCAATCGGAATGTCGGACCGTCAGTTGATGAAGATGCTCCAGTTGGAAGGTATATTCTATACAGTAGGCACTCTTATTATCAGTATCGGAGTGGGAAGTCTTGCAGGATATCCGTTGTTTTTATATGCAAAGCGTACAGGAATGTTTGATATCAGCACATACCATTATCCGGTAACAGCAGCTATTATTATAATTTTAACATTGTTTGTGATACAGATGTTATTGGCAATATTCATTGCAAAGTCAGTAAGGAAAGATTCATTGATAGAGAGAATTCGTTTCAGTGAGTAAGAATATAAATTTCTGATGTTTAATGCAGATACTAATCAATGTCATAATAAAAAGGGGGACTTGATTTCTCAAATCCCCCAGTGTATAATGAACTCAAGAAAGGTATTCAGATGCAAAATCTGATGCCCTCAGTTAAATTTTATATTCTATGTATAAGTCATAGCATCCAAAACTTTCCTAGGGTCGTGGATGCTATTTCTTATTATGTCGATCTATATAAGTCAAAGCCGCAAAAATTACCAATAGTAAAGTCAATACTTCCATTGTATTCATGGGCATCACCCTCCTTGGATACTAGAGGGCAAAATCGAAATGCATCCGTCTTTCCGGTTCAGTAATACCGAATCAGTATAACACGTTACCGTTTTCAGTACAATAAGGTAATGGTCTGAAAAATACTTTATTCTGTCACCTTATGTAGCTGTATCGTGAGTATTTGCTGGACTAATTGGTGCTGTATATGAAAAAAAGCTATTTAAAAATAAGGTGGAAGCCTTATATGGTCTGCTTGATGATGCGGGTGATGATGCCGAGGGCAACATTACGCTCTTCATCAATATGCGTCACCACAAAGGATACCTGATCCTTTTTCCCGACTGTCCGGCTGTCATAGCAGGAGTGGGCAATGGCATTGACACCGATGGAGAGCCGGACAAAGACGGTGCCTTTATGGATGTCTTCCACAGTTCCGGCGTATTTTCCCTGAATCTTACATTTTTTCATGTTTTCCTTGCTGGTGTTGCCTTCCACACTTTTGACATCTGCGTGGACAATGACCTGCTCCGGTGAGTCTGCCCGCACATCCAGGATGCGTACCAGGATGTGATCGCCTACCTGGAAGCGTTCTCTGGCATCACCCATCCAGTCGAAGGACAGGTCTCTGGCAAGAATGGAGGTTTCCACACCGAAAATTTCTGCCCGGACTACCTTTTCCGCAACAGCAATGACTCTTGCCTGCACGATACGGTCTTCATAAACTTTCGGCATTCCGGAAGCATCTTTATCCAGATAGAAGATCTGGCGTTTCTTCAGCATCGCTTCTTTCCGGCTGGCGACAATGCTGCGTGTCTTCGGATCTAATCCCTTAATCAGAAAATCAATCTCACATCCAAGCATATTGTTGAGGATTTTGTTCTGCCGCAGAGCAAGCTCCCCATAATCGTGTGCTTCATCCTGCATGAGATGGATCATCATCTCAGTTACTGGGATGACAGTACGGAAATCCTTGTAGTAAACCACGGCAATGAGGCTGCCGTTTTCTGTTTTCTCGATACCGCCAAGCATTCCGGTTAAGATCCGGCGGGTACGGTAGGCATTCTGGATCTCATGCCAGGTAAGGTCTGAAATGGACTGGGCTGTTTCCAGCTTCGCATCGGAATCCAGAGTTAAAATAGGTGTGTTGGTTGTTTCGTTTGGCATCATAGTGTCTCCTTTCAAATTATGACATGATAGAATCTTTATCTAAAGGAACCATGTCTGTGTGATCCGAATAGTTATCTGCTGAGAAGTCATCCGGGAAATCGTGATAGCCAGGTTCCTGATAAACGCTTTGCTGGTCAAAGTGCGGTTCAGCTTTTTTCTTTTTCTGCTTTCCATAAGAAGCGGTTTTTTTCGGGTGGGAAGCAGGAATAGTTGGAGTGTACGTATATTCTTCACTACATGCTCCTTTTCTCCATTCCGGAATATGTTCGGAAGCCTTCCGGGGAATGAGTTTTTGGGCATCCGGGTGCAGGGTGTAATCGTATTTTTCTACCTGCAGTACCTTCTGACCACGCAGGATAATCAGTGCAGTATCCAGCGGGAGCCGCAGGATCTCATCCGGAGTTAAGAGCTTTCGTTTCCCGATGGATCTGGTCTGGCGGTATTCCGGTGTATAATCGGATACCCTCCAGCTATTTAATTGTTTGGCTTCGCTGCTGACACCAACGGTCACATCACCGGAGCGGTTAGAGATAAATGTAGCAGTTACCTCATCCGTACAGCCTAAAAATAGCTGAGTGTCGCAGTTCCCGATGATTTCCTGCCATTGGTTTAAGGGATACCGGTTCTGCATCTGAGGCAGGTTTTGGAAAATGCAGGAAATACTGAGGTTTCGACTTCGGATCACGGAAATCTTTTTGTTGAGCGATAGGATTGCTCCCGTATTCGCCAGCTCATCAGCCAGGATATGTACCGGAACCGGCAGTTTTCCATCTTCCCCATAGGTGTCTGCATAACGGACCAGTTTGATAAATACGAAGGTCATAAACAGGGAAGAAAGAAAATCAAAAGTGCTGTCTTGATCCGAAGTGATGCAGAAGTATGCACATTTTTCTTTTCCCGGCAGCGTCAGGTTGATCTCATCATAGGAAGTGATCTGGCGGATCAGCTTGTTCTGGAATACCTGAAGTCTGGAACCGAGTCCGATGATGACGCCGGAACGTACCGTGTCACTTGCCTGCTTATAGATGCAGTAGGGGACTTTTGCCGGATGGGAGACCGGAAGCAGGTCAAAGAGGCTGTTCAGTTCTTTTTCCGAACTCATGGTCAGGAGTTTGTATACCTGTCCGATATTCTTTGCCTCCGGTGGGAATCCCTGATCCACATAGAGAATCAGAGCTTTTAATAAGTTCATCTCGGCATTGTCCCAGAAGTGATCGCCTTTGGCAGAACCGGTATTCTGGATGATGACATCAGCAAATACCTGTGCCATGGTTTCCTGTCCGCCAATTTCACCCAGACAATTCCAACTATCCGAGTTTTCCGGGTTTACAAGATTAAAGGATTTCACGATATATCCGGCATTCTCAAGGTAAGTGGCTGTACTTTCGTACAATTCCGATTTTGGATCGGTGATGATGAGGCTTTCCCCGCGGGCAACACACTGGAAGATCATGTTGCGTGCAAAGGCCCGGCTTTTCATGGAACCGCTGGCACCGTAAACGGCAATATTCCGGTTCATGCGGGTATCCTTCGGGAGACAAACGGCTTTTCCGTTCAGTTTTCCAAGAATGGTTCCCTTGTGTTTCTTGACATCATTCGTAAGCTCCAGTACCTGATGCATTTCCTCCAAAGTCATAAAACCGGAAGTCCCATAGGTTCCCTTTGTGGAATAATTCAGGTTCCGGCCCCGGTCTGTTATTTCCCCGTTTCGGTCAAATCCCATACGCATGAGAAGGAAGGTCAGGAGTCCAAAAGCTGCCAGACATAGAAAAATCCCATACAGATTGTACGGGAAAGCAGTCAGGGCATCCAGACAGGCGAGCGGGTGCGGGGAGGGGATCTGCGGGGCAGTTCCGTTTCCGGCAAAATTGCCGGCAGATTCCCAGGTCTGATAGTTGCGGATAAATTGAGCAACATAGCCTCCTGCATAGAGGGTGCAGAAGGTGATCGGAAGCATATAAATGAGCTTCCACCATTTACGGTTCATGTAAAAACCCCCTTTTGAATTTGCAAAGGTCAATACTGGAGAAATGGATTGTGGCAGTTAAGTATTTTTTCAGGACCGGAATCTGAAAATCGAAACAGATCAGATTCCCGGATCTGCCGTATACATTTAAGCCGGTATTGAACCGGTTGATTCGCTGCATGTCAAAATCATAAGCAAGAAGGATGGGGTTCCCGGAAGCATCCGTGGCATCATGTTCCAGTGGAATTGAATCGCTGCGGCAGCCCAGATCGGACAGCAGGAGGTTGTCCAGCTTTTCCATGATCTCAGGGTGAACCAGCAGTTTTAAAAGCACTTCCCCTTCCGGAGTATTGGGAAGGTAATGGAAATGCTCGAAGGAGGTGTCCAGCATAAACAGGCTCTTTTTGTAGCCTCCGGTACTGGTAAACAGCCGGAAAGCCATTTCCATGTCGGTTCCGGTCATGATTGCCCGGATCTGTGGATGTCCGTTGTAAGGGTAGCCTTGCAGGTAATGCTGCAGGAAGGCGTTTAAGCGGACTTCCGTTCGATATTCCCATTTCAGGACTCCGTTTCCCGTGTTATAAAGGACATAGACACATTGCGGTGCCATCAGGATGCCCATGCTGCGGGAGTTCCTAATCTTCGTGGTCTCCGGGCCCAATTCCTTAATTTCTCTGGAAGCGTAAAAAAGAGGAAGGCTTCGCATACCGATGGAACCAGCTTCGCGGTGATTACAGAAGATGTCAGGTTTTACATCCGGATAAAAGGGAATCCCGGCATGAAGGAGTGTCAGATACGTTTCGGCTTTCTGATGTAAGCGGATACGTCGGGATACTTCACTTCGGATGAGGTTCGTCTCGGTATTGCCGGTCAGATAGCACTGGAAGCGTAGCGGCGAGACAGATAACAGCATCTCTTTCGCAGCTTTTGTAAGACGGTAGCCTCTGAGAGCATCCCGGTAGTGGGTACGGATGAGGTGTTCCGCCTTCAAATCCGTAATGAGTTTTTCCGCATAGGAGGCACTTGGGATGAGTCTGTTTAGCTGGTCTGCGGGAAATTCCCCGCACATCCCTATCATTTCCAGTAAGCGGTATTTCGTAGTGTCAGGTCTTATCAAATAAGCATCACCTCAATTCAGTTCTTACCCATGCAAGCCTATACTTGGGTAAATCTCCGGTGGTTTGGAGATAAAAAAAGCAAGAAAACAAAGTTCCCTGCGGTGGTTCTTACCGATGTCGGATTTCTGCCTGAGAAGTCAGGAGATTTTCCGACATGCTTTCGTGATGATTTTTCTGGTTCTGCAGCCATTTCGGAAAGTCAGCTTTTTCCATAACCGATACCAGTGTACAGTCCTTTAAGCCAAGCTGTGTCGTGTAGTAGGAATCACAGAAAAAGCCGCTGTCATCTGTCAGAACATAAGTACAAAGTGTATCCAGAATCTGTTTAAACTCCAGATTGTCATAATCCCGGATACGTCTTTGAGGAAGTTCCCTGTCATATATTTGACTGAAACATATCACGCAGTCACGATAGAGGGGCAGGGCATTTTGTTTTACATACTCCCGAAGCATATAATTAAGCGGTTCATGGAGAAATGCAGTGTTTGTGTGGACTCTTCGTTTCGGAAGCAGTCCGGGAAGCGTAATGGTGAGAATCCCCTGCTGTTCTGCAATCCGCATTCCCTGTGCATCTGCCGCTTTGGGAAGATAAGCTGCTTGATTTGGGGAGAGAGCCGGACAGACAAGGTTACGCATCTGGCAGGCAATCCGCTCCGCCCGAAGAGCAGCACTGACGCTCAGTTCCTCAAAATTTTTATCATAATTCTGGATATCAGTGACCTTCAGAGCGTAAACGGTATTCGTCAGTTTTTGCAGCTCCCCTTCCAGTTTTTCAAGCCGCTGGTAAATGGTTGGTGTATTTTGCGTCATAATAACCTACTTTCTCATGTAGTAACTGACAGCACCGGATTCATTTACAAGGCAGTAAGCGGCTACATCATCAATGGTGATTTTGGCAGCCTGGCTTTCGGATTCTAAGACAATCAGGCGTTTGGAACCATGTGATGGGATACTTTCCATCACATGATTGATCAGAGCCTCCTGTTCTTCACCGATATAGATGATTTCGTATTGTTCATCTTGCGAAAAGAAATTGAGCTTGATTGGAAATTCGCCACTGGTGTGGTATACAACACCTTTCTTAAAATCCAGCAGTACCCAGAAGCATGTAATTATAGCATAGTCAGGATTCTCAGCAGACTGCTGGCTGTCACAAAGAAGGTCATGCTCTTTATCGTAAATGATGCGCCCTTGTTTGATGAGGCTGGTAATCAATGACTTGATAGACTGCTCATGTCGGGAGAAAAGTTGTAAAACCTGGTCATACCTCAGAGTATGGTAAGTGGTAATGAACCGTAAGAGCTTGGCTCCCTCTCCTTGATAGATTTCGTTCCTTGTTTTCATGATTGACTCCCTTCTATATATAATAGGAAACTTTATACATATGGCTGTACGTACAGGATACGTTTGGTATTGTAAGTATAGTGTACGTACAAAGTACATAGAACCTGCTGTCAGCGATTGAATTTACAGGTACAAAAAAAGCACCATCTATGGGTGCTGGAAATAAGGAAAACTATAAGCAATACCTATTGTAGCATGGGTAATTTTACGCTTCAATCGCAGAAGCAGGTCATTTCTGTGCCATTTTCACTGGTTGGCATAAAAAAAGCAGGAAACCATTTTGATTCCCTACATGGTGTATTGTTGTGCTTTTGTGTAGTTCTAATGATTACTTGTCTTTATAAAATGCTTCGAAAGCTTGTGCGAAGAATTCGGCTGTACCATTGCCGTATTTTTCATCTATCATAGGTTTGATTTTTTCATTACGGTAATATTGAGCCTGTGCAACCATCAGACCGTGTTCTTTCTTTATCTGTGAAAGTTGTTTCATAAGAAAACCGTATTCGGAAACAAGTTCTCTTACTTCAGAAGAATCTGGTGAACATACTTTTTTAGCTGCTAATTTGTATAAAAGATTGTCAAATTGTTGGTTGTAACTTTCTGCAGCCTCTTTGCTAATAGGATTGTTGGCAACAGACAGGAATTGCTCTTTTCCTCCATACCACTCAACAACTTTAGCATAGCCTTTCTGCATTTCTTCTGATGAAACTGTCTTAATATAATGCTTTTTCCATTCTTCAATGCTTCCAAACTCTTTTACAGCAAGTTCTTTCATATTGTCAGGCATATGTTCAAACATAGTTTGGAACATTTCTTCAACTTCCGTTTTACTAAAAATCGCAAAATCCATTTTATTCTCTCCTTTCAGGATATCATCAATGCTGGCAATCAGATGTTCCATACGTTCTTTCTTTGCTACCAACATTTTTCTCTGCATTTGCAAGATCTGGTTCCTTTCAAGAGCAGGATTCTCCAGAACAGCTTTGATTTCTTTCAAAGGAATGTCAAACTCACGGAAAAACAGAATCTGCTGTAATATTTCCAATGCCCTATCGTCATAAAGCCGGTATCCCGCATCACTTTTTTGTGTTGGTTTTAAAAGCCCGATTTCATCGTAATAGTGAAGCGTGCGAACGCTGATACCTGTAAGTTCTGATATTTCTTTGACTGTCCTCATAGTTGCTGGCCTCCTGTTCCTGATAAGATAACTGTACGCTATGACGTTCCGTGAGAGTCAATATATATTTTGCATTTTTTAGTATAACATTTTTATGATATTACGAAAAGCCGAGGAGATAGGCGATATGTATTACTCTGGAAAGAACTTGTTGAGCGTATCCAATGTCTCTTTTGCAGTAAATCCCCAAAGGATGGTACTGAGTGCTTCAATCGCAGCCCTGCGTTTCCGGTAATAGGTGCGGTAGGAAATATTGGTGATGTGGTGAGCCAGCTTATCCAATATCTCATCTGTATTTTTCATTTCCTGTGGAGAGAGAAAAGCGTAGTAGAGAATCCAGTAATACTGTTCCCCATGCTTGTGATTGTTCCGGAGGAGATCGATGGATGATTCCAAAAGCTTCAGCATCTGGTTGCTTCTGGCAATACTTTTTGCCCGTTGTTCGATGTCGCTTCCGGTAAGATCAGCCCCGGCAGCATAGATGGAGTCCAGAAATTTGTCGATGTCATTGTCGTATTGGAGCTTAAACTGGTGCTCCATCTGGTGTACGACTACCTTCAGGCTGTAGGTTGCATCCCGGTATCTGCGTAAAAACTGATAGGTGTCGTGAAAACGTGGATCTTCTTCGGGTGAAGGAAATCCCTGTGTATTGCGGTTTGCCATGTCTATTCCCCCCCTTTCAGTGCAGAAGGCTCTGCCACGGCAGGCATCTTTTGGGCAGACTCATCCCCTGGACTTACGGACAACTCAAACCGATAAGCGGCATTTCCGTAGGGACAGATAATATTTAGAGTAAATGTATTAAATATATCTTTGCAGGCTGATAATGGAGATAATATATAGCGGGTTTTGGAGCAGTGGCAACATGGAATCCCTTGTGAATCCAATAGTTCTGCGACTTTTTGCACGATAAATTTCATGTGTGAATCTGGAACGCAGGAATCATTTTTTGTAACGGTGATTTGTGAGTCTGTGACAGTTTCTGAAACGCTAACAGAAGCAGAATCCTCAATAGTGATTTCTTCAGGTACATGGATTGGTAATTGCATCTTCATAGCGATCTCCTCCTTGTCAATCATAACGTCGCTGATATTAAACATCACGGACAGGTAATTGTTGAGATAAATTACGCTTCCGTGTTTTCCTGTAAATGAGATAAGTGTAATGTATTCTTTTTCCTCCAGTTTCTTCAAGAGTCGTGATACCGATGCCTTTGACAGACTCCACCTTTCACCCAGTTCATTAAAGCTGGTAAGGGGATTTCCGGTATTATCCCGGTAATAGACAATGGGACCGGAATCAGATCCCAGGACAGAGGAATCGTTGTAAACTGCATGAATCCACAGATCCAGAATAACATCCATTTCCGAGCATTTTCCAATGCCAATTAGTTCGTGAACTTTGGCAATCGGGAAAAAGAAAAACCCTGTATCTTTTTTACAGGGATAGTTGTATTCCAATACGGTATTGTCTTTGGACCAGTCTGATATTTTGAATTTGACCAGGCGGTTTTTGCCGAGAAGAGAGTAGGTAATGTAATTCTGCTCTTCAAAAAATCGAAGGATGGACAACGCTTGATGTTGGAAACGGCAGCGAAACCATTCCTGAAGATCTGTGACTGTGCAGATCCACTCTCCTGGACCAATGGTATAGGTAATGTGTTCCATCCGGCGGTAGGATGTGCGGTAATTTGCATAGGAGCATAATACCAGATAATAAAAAAGAAAAGAGCCCCCGGTAGTTCGGATGCTCTTGGTAGTGATTAAAGTTTGTATGAAGTCACGGTAAATGCGACAGCGTGGAAATTCCACGATTTGTTTGAGTTCTAATTTGTAATTCATGGTGATCTTCCTTTCAAAGTATATTTAATTGTAATCGGACTTTTCATAGTGTTGGTATCAAGAAGAAGCCGATGGAAGTATAGCAAGTAGTCGTGTCACTCATTGCATTTTTATTGCATTTTTAAAATTTAGATTATGTGGCTATGTTGCTCTTAACTGGTTAAAAAGCCTTTAAAATCGTCTATATGCGTTAATACTCCGTACTGTCTGTCTGGAATTCGAATAGAATAATAGAAATTTTATACAGATTGTTTTTATATGGTAGGTAATCTATAGATTATCTGCCATATATTTTTGTTTTTTAACAGTATAGATTTTTAATAATATACAAGAATAACAAGAAAATAAACAAGAATGCAAGAAAAGGACTTGACTCTAAGATATTGCAGAGGTATTATTAGAGTAAATTAGGAGGGGCAAAGATATGACAATGAGTTCGACAATACAAGAAGTTGTATTAGAATTTTTATCAGACAAACAAGAACATAGTGTGCAGGACATTAAGCATTATCTTCGAGAACAAGATGTTCGTGATTATACAGAGGGGCAATTTGCAGGCTCTTTGAATACTTTAATGAGAAATGGATCAATAAAAAAAGTGGATAGAGGTATATATTCTATAAAATTAAGGAGTGAGGATATGAAAAAATGTTTTGTAGTATCACCAATAGGTGATGAAGGGAGCGAAATAAGAAAACGGGCGGATCAAATGTTCAAATATATAATCGCACCTGTATGTGAAGAAACTGGATTTGAACCTATAAGAGTGGACAAGTTAAATCAACCAGATTCAATAACCCAAACTATTATAGATTACTTATTACAATCAGAACTTGTGATTGCGGATATTACAGGACATAATCCGAACGCTTTTTATGAGATGGGTTACAGAGCTTCAACTGGAAAACCAATTATCCATTTGAAATGTAAAAATGAAAGGATTCCTTTTGACATAGCTGGAATCAGAGCATTTGATTATGACCTTAGTGACTTGGATTCAGTTGAAGAGATTAAATCCAGGTTAATCAAAACAATAGGGGCCCTATCGTTTGATACGAAATCAGATCAAAATAATGAAGACGATTCCGATACTAAGGAGATGAATGGAGATATATCTCAATTGATTCCAATTTTATATGAAATTCAGGACGATATATCCCAGTTAAAAAAGGAAATTCATAATAAGGATACAGAAACAATACAAGCAGTTATTAAGGCAGCAACGCCATCTGCGCCTATAGAGGATTCCAATACAGCAATAATGAAAGCAGTTCTTCCTGAGCTGTTAAGAAATCCCAATTCAATGAAAACATTGATAGAATTAAGTGAGCTGGGAAATAAAAAGAAGTAAGGGAGAATGGAAAACAATATATTGGCGTTTTTAAAGATGATATAAATAAAGGGGAATCATATGAAAAATATGAAAATAGATGCCAATGGAACTGAAATCAGAGTAATGGGAGATATTGTTAATGAAGACGCCTATATTTCGCTCACTGATATTGCAAAATATAAAAATCCAGACAATGCTTTTATTGTAGTGGCAAACTGGATGCGTAATCATTCTACAATTTCATTTTTGGGATTGTGGGAACAAATTCATAATCCCAATTTTAAACCTATCGAATTCGATAGGTTTAAAGCAGAGTCAGGAGATAATGCATTTACACTGACACCGCAGCAGTGGATAAAAGCAACGGATGCAATCGGTATCATATCAAAATCAGGTCGATATGGTGGTACTTATGCACACACGGATATTGCGTTTGAGTTTGCTTCTTGGATTTCACCAGAATTTAAGCTGTATATTATCAAGGATTATCAGCGTTTAAAGAAAGATGAAGCAGACCGTTTAGCGATTGGCTGGGATGTAAAGAGAGAACTTTCAAAAATAAACTACCGAATTCATACGGATGCGGTGAAGGAGTTTTTGATTACACCGACGTTGTCCCAACAGGAAATGGCATATACATATGCTTCTGAAGCGGACATTTTAAATATGGCTTTGTTTGGAAAAACAGCATCCCAATGGAGAAGCGAAAAAGGAATAAAGGGGAAGAATTCCAATATCAGAGATTTTGCTTCTGCGGAAGAATTGGTTGTGCTTATCAATCTGGAGGATACAAACGCTGATCTGATAAGACGGGAAGTGCCTAAAATTGAGCGATTAAAAATATTACGGGAAAAGGCATACAGACAATTAGAACTTTTGAAGAAGAATCAAGATACGATTGAAGCATTGAAGAAAAATCTTATTGAAGATACAGAAACAAATAGTTGATTTTCTAAGCAAAGCTGCTTATAATCTGTATCGGAACATATTGCTATTATCCACAGTTACTTATGCTGTGTTATCAACAGCGATAACAAAATGATAACATTAGCTTATACAGGCAGGATAATATGGACAAATCAAAGAATTAAAAGAAAGGCAAATACGATAGCAAATAATCTCTAAACAAAATTGATTAGTAGTTGTCGAGTTTGAATAACGGACTAAAATGCCGAAAGCCTGTATTTATGCGGGTTTTCGGCATTTGTTTTATCAAATGGCTCTAGTTTGGCTCTATTTGTGGGGAGAGTAATAGCAAGATTAAGGAGAAATTATGAAAAAGATAATTATATTAAGAGG